>AMZC01000656.1_pt1 | contig 44495 bp, 40 predicted proteins | sample 948551 | NCBI WGS metagenome assembly AMZC01 (sample SAMN01120625, study PRJNA171369) | bioreactor sludge metagenome | biome: sludge; isolation source: anaerobic thermophilic cellulolytic sludge from lab reactor | place: China: Hong Kong, Shek Wu Hui wastewater treatment plant | collected... | reverse complement strand
CAATGTTTTACCAATACTGGAACGATCACATCACGGGGGTTGAATGGAGGGTTCGCTGCCTGGGTTGTGACTCAGGCGGCTTTGGCTTTGGCAACCACCGCGGCAAATGCCTGCGGATCGCGCACAGCCAGATCGGCGAGAACCTTGCGGTTGAGGGCAATACCGGCGACCTTCATGCCGTTCACCAACCGGCTGTAAGTAGTGCCATTGAGGCGCGCCGCCGCGTTGATACGCGTAATCCACAGCTTGCGCAGATCGCGCTTGCGGGTGCGGCGGTCTCGGAAGGCATACCACAGGCTCTTGAGCATCGCCTCATTGGCGCGGCGGAACAGGCGATGCCGCGTGCCGAAATAGCCCTGAGTCATCTTCAAGATTTTTTTGTGACGCAGGTGGCCCTTCGGGCCTCCTTTAACTCGTGCCATGTCTTACTCCTTTGCGTACCCCTGGGCGTCGGTTTAAAACCCGTTGCAAACACCCAACGGCCGCTCCAAAAAGAATGAATGGATCAGCTGTTCTTCTTCAAATAGGGGGCCAGGCGCTCGACGCGTTTGACAATCCCCTCACCCTGGACGGGCAGCATCTCAGTGAACAGGGCTTTGGTGCGTTTGGAGGTGCGGCGGCGCAGATGGCTCTTCCCGCCCTTGGTTCGCACCAGTACCCCCGACCCCGTCAGGCGGAACCGCTTGGAGGTTGCCTTGTGGGTCTTCATCTTGATTTTTCCGGCTTTAGCTTTGCGTGGCACAGCGATACTCCTCTTTCTGTAAAACTTCTGCTCGCGCGAAGGCGGATTATACCATAAAAACCGCAAATTTCCTAAAAAAACTGCCCCGGGTAGGGGGAGGAATTTCTGGAATTTCAGGAAAATTACCCCCTTGACAAATCTATTTTGTGCTATAATCGGCCAATTATATCCACGAAACAGTCGTGATGATGGCTGGTCTTCAGATACACCTCTCCTTTCTTCATTGCCGAACGCAGCGGGTTCCCCTGCCGTCTGTAACGCGATTCTAATCTGCATAGACCATCATTCCCCGCCATGGCCGGTTGTTTTAACGTACCTTAAGCCGTCCCATATCTTCGTTTATTAACTCTTCGCCAGAGGAGAAGAAACCATGTCAGAAGAAAGTGATCCTTTCCAGAGAGGGCTCCCACCCGAACGCCAGGGTCTCTACGATCCGCAGTTTGAACACGACGCCTGCGGCACTGGCTTTGTGGTCAACATTAAAGGTGTCCCCTCTCACGATATCGTGGAACAGGCTCTGATCATCCTTGAAAACCTGTTCCATCGTGGTGCCTGCGGTTGCGAGCCAGATACCGGTGACGGTGCCGGCATGCTGGTGCAAATGCCGCACGAGTTCCTGCGCCGGGAATGCTCCCGCCTTGGGATCGACCTGCCCGGCCCCCGATATTACGCCGCAGGGAATCTCTTCATGCCGCGAGATGATGCCCTGCGGCGCGAGTTTGAACGGCGCTTTGAGCAAATCGCGGCTGAAGAGGGCCAGCGGGTGCTCGGCTGGCGCACCGTGCCCACCGATGGCAGTGCCCTCGGCCCCACCGCCCGCGCCGCCGAACCGGTGGTGCGACAGGTCTTCATCAAGCGCAACCCGCTGATCAAAGACCGCATGTCCTTCGAGCGCAAGCTCTACGTTATCCGCAAGCGCGCTGAACAGGCCATCCGTTACAGCGGCATCGAGGGGGGGAAGTCCTTCTATGTGTGCAGTCTCTCCTTCAAGACCCTCGTCTACAAGGGAATGCTCACCTCCAAACAGGTACGCGGTTACTACCCCGACCTTTCTGACCCGGCGCTCGAAAGTGCCCTGGCCATGGTGCATTCCCGCTTCAGCACCAACACTTTTCCCTCCTGGGATCGCGCACATCCCTACCGCTACCTGGCCCATAACGGCGAAATCAACACCCTGCGCGGCAACATTAACTGGCTGCACGCCGAGCAGACTCGCTTCCAATCCGCCCTTTTCGGCAACGACCTGCCCAAAATTCTCCCGGTCATCAATCCCGATGGTTCTGATTCGGGCATGTTCGACAACGTACTCGAATTGCTCGTCCTGGCCGGGCGCTCCCTGCCGCACGCCATCATGATGATGATCCCCGAACCGTGGTCCAAACACGAAAACATGAGCGAGGAGAAGCGTGCCTTCTACGAATATCACAGCACCCTGATGGAACCCTGGGACGGCCCGGCCTCTATGGTCTTTACGGATGGCGTGGGCATCGGGGCCACCCTGGACCGCAACGGCCTGCGCCCTTCCCGTTATTACGTCACCAGCGACGACCGCGTAATTCTGGCTTCAGAAGTGGGCGTGCTGGATATTCCCCCCGAAATGATCGTGAAAAAAGGCCGCCTGGAACCGGGCCGCATGTTGTGGATTGACACCGAAGAAGGACGCATTGTAAGCGACGAGGAGATTAAACACACCATCGCCTCTGCCCGTCCCTACCGAAAGTGGCTCAATGAGTTCATGGTCACCCTCGAAGACTTACCCGACCCTCCCGTGCCCCCGCTGGGAGGCATCGGTAAAGATCTGACCGGCCCCGACCGCGAACAAAAATTACACCAGTATCAGCAGAGTTTTGGCTACACTTTTGAGGACTTGCGTGTCATCCTCACCCCCATGGCCAGAGACGGCATTGAACCGGTTGGCTCGATGGGAAACGACACCCCCCTGGCCGTGCTTTCTAACCGTCCACAGCTCCTTTACAACTACTTCAAACAACTCTTCGCTCAGGTCACCAACCCCCCCATCGACGCCATCCGCGAGGAAATCGTCACTGCCACCGAAGTCATGATCGGCTCTGAGCAGAACCTGCTCGAACCCCGCCCCGAAAACTGCCGCCAGATCAAGCTTAAAACCCCCATTCTCACCAACGAAGAACTGGAAAAACTGCGTCATCTCAACCGGCTTTACTTCCGTACCGTGACCCTGCCGATTCTCTTCAACCCCGCCGAAAACGGGGCCGGCATGGAACGCGCCCTCGAAGCACTTTTTGAGCGGGTTGACCAGATCATCGCCCAGGATGAGGCGAACATCATCATCCTCTCTGATCGCGGCATTGACGAAGAACATGCCCCCATTCCAGCCCTGCTGGCCGTCTCGGGTTTGCATCATCATCTGATTCGCCAGGGAACCCGCACCCACATCGGCCTGGTGGTGGAATCGGGCGAACCCAGAGAAGTGCACCACTTCGCCGCCCTGCTGGGGTACGGAGCAGTGGCCATCAACCCTTACCTGGCCTACGCCACCATCGAAGCCATGATTCAACAGGGCCTGCTCACCGGCATCAGCTACGAACAGGCCGCTAAAAACTACACCAAAGCAGTGGTTAAAGGCGTGGTCAAGGTGATCTCCAAGATGGGCATCTCCACCATTCAAAGCTACTGTGGTGCGCAAATATTCGAAGCCGTGGGGCTCAGCCAGGCCTTTGTTGATAAATACTTCACCTGGACGCCCACGCGCGTCGGCGGGGTGGGCATCGAAGTCATCTCACAGGAAGCCGCCATGCGCCATGCCCATGCTTTTGCAAAACGCTCGCTCAACGGCCACACCCTGCCGGTTGGCGGGCAGTACCAGTGGCGCGAAGATGGCGAACACCACCTTTTCAACCCCGAAACCGTCTACAAATTACAGCAGGCCTGCCGCAACAACGATTATCGCCTGTACCAGGAATATGCCCGGCTGATCAACGATCAATCAGAACGCCTGGGCACCCTGCGCGGTCTGCTGGATTTTAAATTCGCCGCAGAACCCATTCCGCTGGATGAAGTCGAGCCGGTGGAATCCATCGTTCGGCGCTTTAAAACCGGGGCCATGTCCTACGGGTCGATCAGCAAAGAAGCCCACGAGGCTCTGGCCATCGCCATGAACCGCATCGGCGGTAAGAGCAACACCGGCGAAGGCGGAGAAGACCCCGCCCGCTACTTCCCCGACCCCGGCGGCGACTCGCGCAACAGCGCCATCAAACAGGTAGCCTCGGCACGCTTTGGCGTGACCAGCAATTATCTCATCCATGCGCGCGAGTTACAGATCAAGATGGCCCAGGGTGCTAAACCCGGTGAAGGCGGGCAACTCCCCGGGCGCAAGGTCTATCCGTGGATCGCCCGTGTCCGCCACTCTACCCCCGGGGTAGGGCTCATCTCACCACCGCCTCACCACGATATTTACTCCATCGAAGACCTGGCCCAGCTCATCCACGACCTGAAGAACGCCAACCCTGAGGCACGCATCAACGTCAAACTTGTCTCTGAAGTGGGGGTGGGCACGGTGGCCGCAGGGGTGGCTAAAGCCCACGCCGACGTGGTACTCATCAGCGGCCACGATGGCGGCACAGGGGCCTCTCCGCAGACCAGTATTAAACATGCCGGGCTTCCATGGGAACTCGGTCTGGCCGAAACCCATCAGACTCTGGTGCTGAACAACCTTCGCAGTCGCATTGTGGTAGAAACCGATGGCCAGCTCAAGACTGGACGTGACGTAGCCATCGCCGCCCTCCTGGGGGCCGAAGAGTTTGGCTTTGCTACCGCCCCGCTGGTCGTGCTCGGTTGTGTGATGATGCGCGTTTGCCATCTGGATACCTGCCCCACCGGCATTGCCACCCAGAACCCCGAACTGCGTAAAAACTTTAAGGGTGACCCTGCCCATGTGGTGAATTTTATGTATTTTGTGGCCCAGGAACTGCGTGAGATCATGGCCAAACTGGGCTTCCGCACAATCGATGAAATGGTCGGGCGCACCGACCGCCTCGAACCCCGCCGGGCCATTCAGCACTGGAAAGCCAGATACCTCGACCTTTCACCTCTGCTTTACCAGCCTGAGGTGCCCGCCGAGGTGGGCCGCCATTGTATGATCGCTCAGGATCACGGGCTGGAAAACACCCTCGACCGAAAAGTGCTCCTGGAGCTGTGTAAGCCAGCCATCGAACGGGGTGAACGCGTCACCGCTGAACTGTCCATCCGCAACATCCATCGCACGGTGGGCACTCAGGTGGGCAGCGCCGTCACCCGCCGCTGGGGGCCAGAGGGCCTGCCTGAGGATACCATTCATCTGCACTTCCGCGGTTCAGCCGGGCAGAGCTTTGGCGCTTTCATTCCCCGCGGTATCACCCTGGTGCTGGAAGGCGACTCGAACGATTACATCGGCAAGGGGCTTTCGGGCGGGAAGATCATCGTCTACCCACCGGAAGGCTCCACCTTTGCCCCCGAAGAGAACATCATCATCGGCAATGTGGCTTTCTATGGGGCCACCAGCGGAGAGGCTTACATCCGGGGCATGGCCGGAGAACGCTTCTGCGTGCGCAACAGCGGTATGCGGGCAGTCGTCGAAGGCGTGGGCGATCATGGCTGTGAATACATGACCGGCGGGCGGGTAGTGGTACTGGGCAGCACCGGGCGCAACTTCGCCGCGGGTATGTCGGGTGGCATTGCCTACGTCATTGATTGGGATGGTAACTTCGCCAGTCGGTGCAACCGCGAGATGGTTGACCTGGAACGCCTTGAATGCCCTGAAGAGATCGCTGAGGTTCGCGCCATGGTTGAAACCCACGCCGAGTTAACCGGCAGCCTTCTGGCTTACCGCATCCTCGCCACATGGCATGACGTGGTGCCCCGCTTTGTTAAGGTGTTCCCCCGCGATTACAAACGCATGTTGCAAGCATTGCACGACGTCGAATCCGAAGGGCTGAGCGGTGACGAGGCCATCATGGCGGCTTTCGAGATCAACAGTCGCGACCTGGTGCGTGTGAGCGGCAACTGATGGGAGGTGGAACGATGGGAAAACCAACCGGCTTTATGGAATATCAACGAGAAATTCCCGGCGACCTGCCGCCGCATGAACGGATTCTGCACTGGAAAGAGTTTCACCGCCCCTTCCCGGAGGAAAAATTACGCCAGCAGGGAGCCCGGTGCATGGATTGCGGCATTCCCTTTTGCCACACAGGGAAATTGCTCAACGGCATGGCCGCCGGCTGTCCGATTAACAACCTCATCCCCGAGTGGAATGATCTGGTTTACCGCGGCCTGTGGAAGCAGGCACTGGAACGCCTGCTGAAAACCAACAACTTTCCTGAATTCACCGGACGGGTGTGCCCGGCGCCCTGTGAGGGGTCGTGCACGCTGGGGATCAACGCCCCCCCGGTGACGATTAAGAACATCGAACTTGCCATCATCGAGAAAGGCTTTGAAGAAGGCTGGATCACCCCTCAGCCACCCCCCGTACGCACCGGAAAGCGGGTGGCCGTGGTGGGTTCGGGGCCATCGGGCCTGGCCTGCGCCGATTTACTCAACCGCGCCGGGCACACGGTGACCGTCTTCGAGCGCGCCGACCGCATCGGCGGGTTATTGATGTATGGCATCCCCAACATGAAGCTCGACAAACAGGTTGTCCAGCGGCGCATCGACCTGATGGCCGCCGAAGGGGTCACCTTCATCACCCGCACCGAGGTAGGCAAAGACTACCCCGCTGAAAAACTGCTCACCGAGTTCGACGCCGTGGCGCTCTGCGGTGGAGCAACCAAACCGCGCGATTTACCCGTCGAGGGCCGCAACCTGAAGGGCATTCACTTCGCCATGGAATTTCTCCACGCCAACACGCGCAACCTGCTGGGCGGTTCGCTGGAAGAGGAGAACACCCTCACCATCTCAGCGCGCGGCAAGGACGTGATTGTGATTGGCGGCGGCGATACCGGCACCGACTGCGTGGGCACCGCCCTGCGGCATGGTTGCCGCAGCCTGACCCAGTTTGAAATTCTCGAGCGCCCACCCCTCGAACGCCAGCCCGATAACCCCTGGCCAGAGTGGCCCAAAGTCTTTAAGGTCGATTACGGACAGGAAGAAGCCATCGCCATGTTTGGGAGCGATCCCCGCGTTTACAGCATTCAGACCAAACGCTTCATCGGCGATGAACACGGGCACGTCCAGGCGCTGGAAACCGTCAACGTCGAGTGGGTGGCAGGAGCCAATGGGCGGCGTGCACCGCGAGAAATCCCCGGCACCGAGAAGATCTGGCCAGCGCAACTGGTCTTACTGGCGCTGGGCTTTCTGGGGCCAGAGGACCAGCTTCTGGCTCAGCTTGGGGTGGAGCGCGATGAGCGCAGTAACGTGCGCGCCGCACCGGGAAAATACGCCACCAGCATTCCGGGGGTCTTCTCCGCCGGAGATATGCGCCGCGGGCAGAGCCTGGTGGTATGGGCCATTCATGAAGGGCGCGGCGCAGCCCGCGAAATCGACCGCTACCTGATGGGCGACAGCGAGATCATCGCCTGAATCCTCTCCCCCGGGCAGCTCTGATCCCCCCGGGGAGAGGAAAAATTCGGTCAGTCGGCCTGCGTCAGGGCGGGCAACCCCCTGAGATCACTTTCGGGGAGCGCCTGCCCCTTGAACTGGCTGTGGTAAAGCCGATAATAAAATCCACGCTGTGCCAGCAGGCTGGTATGCGTGCCGCGCTCGATCACCTGGCCGTTATGAATTACCAGCACCTGGTTGGCATCTCGCACGGTGCTTAAGCGATGCGCAATCACGAAGCTGGTGCGGCCTTTCATCAGGCGCATCAGCGCTTCCTGCAGGTGCTTCTCGGTGCGCGTGTCGACATTGCTGGTTGCCTCGTCGAGGATCAGAATCTCCGGGTCAGCCAGCACTGCCCGCGCGATGGCCAGAAGCTGGCGCTGTCCCTGGCTGAGATTGCTCCCCCGTTCGGAAAGCAGCGTCTGATAGCCGTGTGGCAAACGGCGGATGAACGGATCGGCATTGGCCAGCTGTGCCGCGGCGATCACCTCGTCATCGGTGGCATCGAGCTTCCCATAACGGATATTTTCCATGACTGTGCCGGTGAAAAGGAAGTTGTCCTGCAATACCAGTCCGAGCTTCTGGCGTAATTCGTCCAGCGGAATGGTGCGAATATCCCGGCCATCAATGCAAATCGAGCCTTCATTGACATCATAAAAACGGGTAAGCAAGTTGACAATCGTCGTCTTACCGGCGCCGGTCGGCCCGACCAGCGCAACCATCTCGCCCGGGCGAGCATGGAGGCTGACATCTTTGAGCACCGGTACGCCTGGCTCATACCCAAAGCTGACGTGGTCAAACACCACCTCACCGCGCACCCGCACAAGCGGCTCGGCATTTGCGGCGTCTTGCTCTGGCGTCTCATCCATGATTTCAAACACACGTTCTGCACCGGCCAGCGCCGATTGAATGGTGCTGAAAAGCTGGGCAATCTGGTTCAGGGGGCGTCCCAATCGCCCGGCATAGTTAATGAAAGCGGCGATCTCTCCCACCGTGGCCATTCCCCGCACGGCCAGCACCCCTCCCGAACAGGCCACCACGGCCAGTCCAAGGTTGTTCACCATATTCATCAGAGGGCCCATAAAGCTGGTCAACACCCGCGCCCTCAGGGCCACCTTTTTAAGGCGCTGGTTGATCCCTGAAAACTGCTCCACGGTCGCCTCTTCGCGCGCAAAGGCCTTGATGGTGCGCAACCCTGTGATCGTCTCTTCGATGATGCCGTTCAAGGCGCCCAGGGTTTGCTGGGTTTCACGGAATCCCTGGCGCGTACGTTTGGCGATGGCGCGCGTGAGAAGGTAAGTGAGTGGCATGACCAGCAGGCTCACCACCGCCAGCGGCACGTTAAGCATGAAAATGATGATCAGCACCCCCACCAGCCCGAAGATGCTGGAGACAAGCTGGCTGAAGCTTGACGCCAGAATATTGCTGATGTTTTCCATGTCATTGGTAAGCCGGCTCATCAGGTCGCCATGCGCACGCTGATCGAAAAAGCGCAACGGTAACACCAGCAAATGGTCAAACAGGTCACGGCGCATATCGCGTACCGCACGCTGCGCCACCCCTGCCATCAGGTAAGTTTGCCACCAGGTACCTGCGGCGGCCACCACATAGGTGAGTGCCATCAGGCTAACCAGGCGCGCCAGCCCGGCCAGGTCTCCCCCTTTGATGAAGCGGTCAATGGCCAACCCCATCAGGTAGGGGCCAAGCAGGTCAACCGCTGAAGTCACCACCACCAGCAACGCCGTTCCCAAAAGCACCCAGCGCTGAGGCCGCAGGTACCTCGCCAGGCGCAGCAGGGTGGCACGAGCATTCCTGGATTTCTCTCCCTCTCGTAGCAGAGCCATCGGGCCGCCCGGGCGAAAGCCCAGCACCGGCGCGGGAGCCGCCCCGGAGGCAGGTGCGCGTCTGGTTTCACTCATACAGCTTCACTCCATTCCCCAGTTGCGATTCGTAAATCTCACGGTAAATCGGGCTATTCTCCATCAATTCCCGATGAGTTCCCTGCGCCACGATCTGGCCGCTATCCAGCACCAGAATTTTATCGGCCTTTAGCACCGTGCTGATGCGCTGTGCAATGATCAGACAGGTACGGTCGCGCATGATCTCGTCCAGTGCATCCTGAATTTTTACCTCGGTTTCCACATCCACCGCACTGGTACTGTCATCCAGAATCAACACCGCAGGTTTCATCAGCAGGGCTCTGGCAATGGCAATGCGTTGTTTCTGCCCACCGGAGAGGTTGACCCCGCGCTGCCCCACCACGGTATCGTAGCCATCCGGTAAGGCAAGGATGAAATCATGGGCCTGGGCGGCTTTCGCCGCGGCAATCACCTCTTCATCAGAAGCATCCGGTCTTCCATAGCGAATGTTGTCGCGAATTGTTCCACTGAACAGCACCGTTTCCTGCAGGACAATGCCCATGTTCCGGCGCAGGGCTTTCTGGTTAAACGCGCGAACATCCATCCCATCCAGGGTCACCTGCCCCGCCTGCACATCGTAGAAACGAGGGATCAAATTCACGAGTGTGGTCTTCCCCGAACCGGTCATGCCCAGCAGGGCTACCATCTCACCGGGCCGGGCCGAAAAGCTGATTTCCTTCAGTACTGGCTCACTCTGATTCCCATCGTAACCGAAGGTAACCCGCTTAAATTCTACCTGTCCCTTAAGGGTCACTTCTGACCGCGCCTCGGGGAGGTCTTGTACATCGGGTTGGGTCTCAAGCACTTCCACAATCCGCCGGGCAGAGGCTTCGGCACGCGCGAATTGGATCACCATCTGGCTGACCATCATCAGCGAGAACAGGGTAGTCATGAGGTAATTGACAAAGGCAATAATTTGCCCTACCTGCATTCCCCCCTGCACCACCTGAATTCCGCCAAACCACAGTACACTGATGATTCCCAGGTTCATCGTCAGCATCATGAAAGACGGCATAATCGCCACCGTGCGCGCTGCCTGAACGGACTGCTCTGCCAGATTGTGATTGGCTTTTCCAAACCGGCTTCTCTCATAATGGGCGCGGGCAAACGCCTTTACCACCCGTACCCCGGACAGGTTTTCTTCCATCACCCCGTTGAGGGCATCAAGCCGTTCCTGAACCAGGGTGTAAAGAGGGGTGGCCCGGTTGACAATCCAGATCACCGCCGCCAGTTCGATAGGCAACAGCACCAGCGGCAGGAAAGCCAGTTGAGGGCTGGTGATGATCGCCATCACCAGGCTGCCCACCAGCAGCAGCGGCGCCCGCACCAGCATGCGCAGGATAATCAACACGCCTTCCTGTACCTGAGCCACATCATTGGTCAGCCGGGTAATTAACTGGCCGGTCTCGAACGCATCCAGATTACGGAAAGAGAACGACTGCACCTTGCGGAATAGACTCTCTCGCAGGTCGGCCCCAAAACTTTGCACGGTCAGCTCGGCGAAAATACCGTTACTCATTCCTCCGGTCGCGCCGATTACCGCCAGCCCGAACATGATCAACCCCGTCTGGAGCACCAGCGACATATCCAGACGGGCGATCCCTTCATCTACAATGCGTTGCACCATCCGTGGTTGCATCAGGTCCATCACCACTTCCATTAACATTAAAAGCGGTGCCAGCACAATCCACAACCAGTAGGGCTTTAAATACGTCACAATCTTTAAAGCAGCATTTTTCATGAAGCCAACCTCAATGCAGCGATTGGAAGCTGTCAGGAACGATAAGGATCAGCAGGGGGGTTTATCCCCCATCACCCGGAGCAAATTTCCACGGATGCGCTCCAGATACTGACGCAGGAGGGGAAGCTCGTCAGCTGAAAAGCCGGAGAAGGTTTCGGCTTCGATGCGCTCCAGCACCTTCTGAACATCCACCTGAACCGCCCTCCCGGCCTCGGTTAAATAAACCCGTGAAATACGCTGATCCAGGGGGTCAGGAGTTCGCTTCAGAAAGCCCGCCTTTTCCATGCGCTGGAGCATTTTTGAGAGCGTGGCCGGGGTAATGTTCAATCGGGTGGCCAGTTCGGTATGTGTCAGCCCTTCTTCTTCCCACAGAATGCGCAGCACCGGCGGCTGGCCGCGGTACAACCCCAAACCTTCCAGGAGCTGATGCACGCGCGAATGATGCAAATGACAGATCTGCGCCAGCAAAAAGTCAATCGATTCAGGGAGAGACGAAGAGAGAGACATACAGCACCCGGCAATTTATTTAGTCGGCTAATTATTAGCCGACTAAATTTTACCCCGTTCAGGGAATATGTCAAGAGCAAGGCGCCCAATTGTGGACTTCTCTTTTACGACCGGGATATAATCAATGGATGACACGTTCACCCACTTTTGACTTGCTCAGCCGTGGCCGCGCCGCCGCCATGGCCGGAGAGAAAGCTGAAGCCCGGCGCTACCTGGAGCGGTTACTGTACCTTGATCCACCGCTGGAAGAGCGCCTGGAAGCACTTTACTGGTTAAGCGAAGCGCTGGAAGACCCGCACGAACAGCGCGCCTGTTTGGAGGAAATTCTGGCACACAACTTCGGAGATGCGCGCGCCCGCCGCAGGCTGGCCATCCTTGATGGCAAACTCCGCCCCGAAGAAATTGTCAACCCCGATCAAATCCAGGCTCCCACCCCGGGCGACCCGCAGACCGCCCGCACCCGTTCCTTCACCTGCCCTCAATGCGGTGCGCGCATGGTCTATGCCCCCGACGGACAAACCCTGATCTGTGAATTTTGCGAAACCCGCAAACGCGTTGCTGCCGGGCAGACCGCCCCTGAAGATGATTTTCTCATCGCCATGGTGACGGCCAGAGCCCATCATCGCCCGACCACCGCACACCTGGTGACCTGTCAGGGTTGCAGTGCCTCTTTCATCCTCCCCCCACAGACCCTCACCCAGACCTGCCCCTACTGCCTCACCCCCTACGCCATCGAGCAGGTAGAAGAACGCCCTTTCGATGCCCCCGACGGCATTCTCCCTTTCACCCTCAACGCCACAGCCGCCCGCCAGGCCTTGCACGCCTGGCTTGCCGGGGATCCACCCCGGGGCAAGGTGCGCGTTTCTCACCCGACCGGGATGTACCTGCCCGTGTGGCTTTTTAACATGGGCGGGCAGGTAAGCTGGAAAGGAAGCCTTTACCAGAACAAACAGCGCATCCCCGTTTCTGGCATGCGCGTGATCAGCCGGGCAAATTTGCTGGTGCCGGCCAGCCATCACCTGCCCGAAGCCCTGCTTCCCGCCCTGCATGGCTTCAATCTGGATAACCTTCAGCCTTATGAGGCCGGTTTTCTGGCCGGGTTCCCGGCAGAAACCTTTACCATCACCGCCGCCAACGCCTCGCTGGAGGCGCGCCGCCTCGCTCTGGAAGCAGAAACCCGCGAGATCCAGCACACGGAACTCGATCAGCCCGCTTATGATTTCTCGGTATCTACCGGCAACATGCTCGTCGAAAGTTATCGCCTGGCGCTTCTGCCGCTGTGGCTGGCTTTCTATGATGTGGATGGGCGCCGCTACGATGTGGCCATCAACGGGCAAACCGGGGCGGTCACTGGCGAGCGCCCCGGGAAGAATCTGCTGGAACGCATCAGCCAGTGGTTTTGATCAGACCCTGACCGGACGCCACAGGAAAGAGGTCGACCCGAGGATAGAGAGCGCCCCGAAGGCAATCAATGCAGGCGCCAGCCCCACCCGGTCAGCAATGGCCACTCCCACCAGCGGGCAGATGAATGCCCCGATGTTCACAATCGAAATATACAAGCCCGTGTACACCGGACGCTTGGCCGGAGGGGTAACCTTGAGCAGACTGTTGAAATGGCTCAAGTTGACTGCCGGGCTGAGCAGGCCGTTCAACCCTACCACGAAAAGAATCAGGGTGAGATTGGGGAGCAGCCCCACCAGCATCGGGATCAGTCCCAGGGTAATGATGGTACGCTTGAGCACGGGCATCTCGCCGGTGCGGGCGATCACCCAGCGCCAGAACATCCATCCCAGAATGGTAGTCATCGTCAGCACTGTGCCCTGCAGTCCCAGCCAGGCGTCAGAAGCATCGAGCTGGCGAACGTAATAGAGGATGTAGAGGGGAGAGGCCAGCCACAACCCGATGCCGTGCAGGATGGTATTCGTGGTCAGGCGTTCAAAATTCGGCTCATCCCTCAGGGCGGTGCGCAGGGCGTGCCATTGCGCCGTAAAAGACGCCGACCCATTGGGAGGCTCAGGCTGGCTATCGGGCACATTGACCTTCAGGATGAAGTACTGGCTGAGCAACGAGACCAGAAACCCGAAAACGTACATCAGCTGATAATTCATCGGGAAAGTCCCGTGGCTCAACCACTGGCCAAAGAGGAACACACAGATGCTGGTGGTGGCGTTGGCGGTAATGTTTCGCGCCGAGAAAACCGCCGCCCGCCGCTCCGGTGGAATGACATCGGCCAGCATGGGAATCCAGCCCACATTAAAGAAATGCGCCGGTGCACTGATCAAAATGAGCAGGGCTACGGCCACCGTGCCCTGATTCACCCCGGCGATTTTGAGCAAAGGCACCAGCGCCACCAGCAAGAATCCGGCCCGGTGCATCAGAAGGCTGCCCGCAATCCACGGTTTACGCCGTGCCCTCCCCTGCAAAAAACGCCCCGCCGGGATGGAGATAATCACCGCCAGCAGGGCCGGCAACGAAGTAAGCAGACCAATATCCTCGTTCGAGGCCCCCAGCCGAATGGCATACGCGCCATTAAAACTGGCTGCCGCCCCCAGAACCGCGGCGAAGAAAATCTCCACCACCAGATAGAACGCACTGCGGTCTTCTTCGCTATGGGGATTAATGCGCAGCAGACGGTACAGCCACGGTGTATTCATAGGGACAAGTCCCTATTGTACTCGAATGCTTATTTTCGAATAGAGGAAACCCTTCATCTGTAAGACGGCTGAAAGGTTCAGCCCATCGGTTGAGGCATAAAAACGCGGAACTACCCGGGGTACATGCCGGGCAGTTCCGTTTTTAGCCCATTCATTCCAGATGGCCAGTCGCTACCCGTAAAGTTGATGGTGCACCGCGCTCAATGCGCGCACCTGCTCGGCCGCATGATACGATGAACGCACCAGCGGGCCGCTTTCCACCCAGCGGAACCCGATTTCCAGCCCGAATTCTTTCAGTTCGGCAAATTCATCCGGGTGATAGTAGCGGGCAATCGGCAAATGCTGGCGACTTGGTTGCAGGTACTGCCCGATGGTCAGAATTTCGACCCCCCAGGAACGCAAATCGCGCATGACGTCTTTGATTTCTTCCATCGTCTCACCCAGCCCCACCATGATTCCGCTCTTGGTCAGCACATCGGGATCCATCTGTTTGGCGTGGGTGAGGGTGGCCTGCGCCCACTCATAGCGGTCCTGCGGCTGCACCAGTTTGAACAGGCGCGGCACCGTCTCTACATTATGGTTGAGAATTTCGGGGCGGGCATCCATGACGATTCGCAGAGCCTCAGCACTCCCTTTGAAATCCGGGATGAGCACTTCAATGGAGCAGCCGGGATGAATTTCTCGAATACGCCGAATGACCATGGCAAAAACAGGCGCTCCACCGTCGCGCCGCTCATCGCGGTTGACTGAGGTGATCACCGCGTGTTTGAGATTCATCGCCTTTACCGCCTGAGCCACGCGCTCCGGCTCGCTTAAATCCAGCGCCTGCGGGCGGCCATGTTTAATGTCGCAAAAACCGCAGGTGCGCGTACAAATATCACCCATCATCAGGAAGGTCGCCGTGCCAGACCCCCAGCACTCTCCCATATTGGGGCAACCGGCTTCCTCGCACACGGTGTGTAGCGTCTTCTGACGCATCAAATTCTGCAGCCATTCAAAAGTCTCTCCCGAAGGCGCTCTCACACGAATCCAGGAAGGGCGCCGGATGGGAGTAGTATCGATTTTTTCGGGGTTGACCCGATCACGTGTCGCATCCATTAAGTAAGCACCTCCAACGTACCGCCGATTGTACCGTTAATTCAGGTTTGCATCGAGTCCGCACCGGCCGCAGTGGTCACTGGATTTTTCGCACCTTCAGCACGATTCCATCCACCTGCACCACTTCTACCCGACTGCCGCGGGGAGCCCTGCCCCCCTCAATCAGTTCCGCCGTCCAGAGTTCACTCCCCAGCTGCACCGAACCGACCGGCGCCAGCTCACTGCGCACCGTGCCCACCTGCCCCACCAGAGATTCCTGCCCCACCCGCACCGGAACCCGCTGCGCGCGCAGGGCAATCCCCACAATCAACGAGAAAGCCGCTCCAAAAACAATCCCCGTGCCCACCACCAGCGGCACCGAAACCCGCGGAAAGCCCGGCACATTGGGTGAATTGAAGAGCACCAGCGCCCCAATGATAAAAGACCCCACCCCCGCGGCAGTGAGTGCACCATGGGTCGGCGCCTTGATATCCAGCAGGAAAAGCACAAAGGCAAGCACCAGAAAAACGATGCCAAACCAGTTGACCGGCAACACGCCCAGCCCGAAGATCGCCAGCGTGATGCATACCACCCCGATGAACCCTGCCACCCAGCCGCCCGGGCTGGAAATTTCGATCAAAATGGCCTGCACCCCCACGCTCAACAGCAGAAAGATCAGGTTGGGGTTGGTGAGAATCTGCAGGAACTGTTCCAGAAAGGTGAGCGGTACATCCACCACCACTGCGTTACGTGTGCGGAGCACCACGCTCTCCCCGCCCACCTCCACCGAACGCCCGTCAAGCTGAGAAAGCAGGTCAGGGAGATTGCGAGCAACAATATCCACCAGCCCGGCCTGAACGGCCTCGTTTGCCGAAACCGCGCGTGCATCTTCGATCATCGACTCGGCCAGCTGCACGGCCTCTGCACCGCGCCGCAGGGCCAGCCCGCGCGCACTGGCCTTGATGACCTCTTTCGCCTTGCGCTCCGCCGTCGATTCGATGTCTTCGCCCTGCATTCCCACCGGGCTGGCCGCCCCGATGGTCGATTCCGGCGCCATGGCCGCGGCATGACCGGCCAGGGTGATCAGCGTTCCGGCTGAAGCCGCCATGGCCCCCGCCGGAGAAACATACACCACCACCGGCACAGGGCTTGCACGCACCTGCTGCACCAGGCGATTCATGATCTCCACGCTCCCCCCGGGGGTATCCAGCTCCACGATAAGCGCCGAGGCTCCCCGCTCTTCGGCAATGTGGATGGCCCGTTTGAGCGTCTCCTGCCAGATAGGCGTAAGTGGCCCCTCCAGGCGCACTGTCACCACCAGCGGGGTCTCGCTCTGCGCCTGTACCACCGGCCGGATCAGGTTCATCCAGCCTGTCACCAACAAAACCAGCACCAGCCAGCCTCGCACCTTCCGGTAAGTCATGAGAACCTCCATACCTATTATAAGGCAAGCCCGATTGCCTGAAAGCGTACCTGTCGAATGTGATTTTTCTCAAGGCGTAAAGTGCTCTCCGGAAGTTTTCACCCCGGAAGGTTCTGTACTATACTGAATACAACCTGTTCATGGAGGGAAGTATGCCTGACCTTGTTCCAATTCCACCAGAAGAATTCCTCGTCCGGGCTTATGCAGTCTGGGAACATGGCTGGTTCCTTCTCACCAGCGGGGAGTACACAGAGGGCAAATTCAACAGCATGACCGTCTCCTGGGGCAGTTTCGGCTGTATGTGGGGACGCCCTTTCGCTCAGGTAGTGGTGCGACCCCACCGTTATACCTTTGAATTCATGGAAACCTACCCCACCTTCACCCTGTGTGCTTTTTCGCGCCAGTACCGTCCTGCCCTCAACCTTCTGGGAACAAAATCAGGTCGGGAGGGCAATAAAATTGCCGCGTCTGGCCTCACCCCGCAACCGGCCAGCCAGGTGGCGGCGCCCGTGTTCGCCGAAGCCGAATTGACCATCGAGTGCCGTAAGCTCTACTGGCAGGACTTCGAGCCCGCGCATTTCCTCGACCCAGACCTGCTCAATAACTATCCACGTCAGGATTATCACCGCGTTTACTACGGTGAAATCGTCGCGATCCGCGGCATACCCGCTTATCGTTTCCCTTCCGTGTGAGGCCCGTTTCAAGGAGTGCTCCCATGTCGATTCTACTGCTCGACGAGAGTCTGCGCATGACGGTTTTTTACGACCGTAACGCCCCCCGCCCCGCAGAGATTTGCCTGTATCTGGAAGAAACCTGCCCGCCCGAAGAAAAACTGCTGCAGGAAAGCGAGTCCGCCCTGTACCTCACCCCGGGGCAAGCGCGCGCCCTGGCCGACGAATTGCTCCAGGCCTTACAGGAACGTGAACGTTACCGGGCGCTCTCGCCCGAAGAGGGATAGAGGTTCTTTGTTTTCTCGCTTCCCGGTTTCATCTACTCACCCGAATACTATACTTCCAGGAGTTGCCGATGTCTTTCCGTGATCTTGTGCTGAAAAACCGCTCCTATCGCCGCTTCCGGCAGGATCCACCCGTGACTCTCGAAACCCTGCGTGAACTGGTAGACCTGGCACGCCTTTCACCCAGCGCCGCTAACCGCCAGCCCCTCCGCTACATCCTCTCAGCCGACCCGGAAAAGAACGCCCGCATCTTTCCGCATCTGGCATGGGCCGGTTACCTGCGCGACTGGCCCGGCCCCGCCGAAGGCGAGCGCCCCACGGGTTATATCATCGTCCTGCTCGATACCACCGTGAGTAAGAACGCCGGTTGTGACCATGGCATCGCTGCCCAGACCATTCTCCTCGGGGCCACCGAACGCGGCCTGGGCGGCTGTATGATCGGGTCGGTACAGCGCGCCGAGCTGGCCGCCGCATTGAACATCCCCGAGCAATACGAGATCCTGCTGGTCATCGCTCTGGGCGTGCCCGGCGAAGAAGTGCGCCTGGAACCGCTCCCCCCTGATGGCGATATTCGCTACTGGCGTGATGAACGTGGCGTTCACCACGTGCCCAAACGCCCGCTCGATGACCTGATCATCGGCTGAATCATCCCGCAGGGGCACAGCTTTCACCGGCCACACCTCTGCGGCTTTCTTCAGATAGAGCCCCTCCACCGTGCCCCTGCTCTGGCTTTCTCTTTTTTTCCTCTCTGGCATCCTGCTTGCCGCATGGACCCATTTTCCCGTGAGCTTCTGGGCAGGCGTGGCGGGGGGTAGCCTGTTCTTCTGGCAGCTTCTTCATCGCCTTCCAGGTAGAAGGCTGAGGTGGCTATCCAGCGTGAAGGGCACCCTGAAGCTGCCCCCCTTCCTGCTTCTGGTAGCGCTGGGGGCAGGTGCCCTGCGCTACCAGCTCTCACGCCCGGCCTTCGGGCCAGGCGACCTGGCTTATTATCACGGGGGAGGGGAGGTAGAACTGACCGCCACCGTGAGCCAGTCGCCGGAACCGCGCGACACAGTCACCCTGTTGCGATTGGAAGCAGAATCCCTCCAGCAAGCCGGACAAACCCCGCCCCTGAAGGTGCGTGGGGCTCTCCTGGCCATGCTTCCACCCGACCAGGGATGGCATTACGGAGACCGCCTCATTCTGCGCGGAACCCTGACCCCGCCCCCTGAAAGCGAAACCTTTTCCTTCCGCAATTTCCTGGCCCGGCAGGGCATTTTCTCTTACATGGCCTACCCTCAGGTGCAATGGATAGAGAGCGGCGCGGGCAACCCCCTTATGACGGCCATCGACGCGCTCCGCCAGCGTGCGCACCGGGTAGTAGAGGCCCTCTTCCCTCCTCCCGAAGCCCCACTGCTGGACGGGATTCTCCTCGGCCTGGATAAAGGTCTGCCCCCGTCCATCGAAGAAGCCTTCCGGCGCACGGGTACGTCTCACATCATCGCCATTTCGGGGTTTAACATGGCTGTGCTCGCCGGGTTGTTTGCCGGTCTCTTTGGGCGGGTCTTTTCGCGCTGGTGGGCCACCCTCATTGCCCTCACCGCCATGGTCCTGTACACTCTGCTCGTGGGAGGGGGAGCGGCCGTGGTGCGTGCCGCCATCATGAGCGGTCTGAGTCTCATCGCCGTGCAGATCGGTCGGCGGAGCAGCGGCCTGAATTCCCTTCTCTTCGCCGCCGGGGTGATGTGCTTTTTCAACCCCGATCTCCCCTGGGATGTTTCCTTTCAGCTTTCTTTTGCGGCCACTCTGGGTCTGGTGGTTTACGCCGCCCGCCTGGAAGGGTTTTTCCGGCGCAGAGTAGAACGCTGGTTCCCCGTGGCGGTAGCCGGTCCGCTCACTGCCCTGGTTGCCGAGAACGTGCTCTTCACCCTGGCAGCGCAGGCTTTCACCCTGCCAGTCCTGTTTTACCACTTCGGGCGCATCTCACTCATCGCTCCCCTGGCCAACTTCTTTATTCTCCCGGCTCAATCTTCACTGATGATTTTCTCCGGTCTGGCTGTGCTGGTGGGGATGGTCTTCTTACCGCTGGGGCGCCTCCTGGCGGCACCGGGATGGGCCCTGGCTTCATACACCCTGCACATGGTGAGCTGGCTGGGCGCCAGCCCCGGCGTCGAGCTGGTGGCAGGCCCCGGACGGCTGAGCTGGGTGCTGGCCATGTTCGCCATTTTACTCCTCAGCCTGAAGATCAGCCCCGCATGGCTGAAATCTCATCTGCCACGCCTCGCCCCGGCCACAGGCCTGGTGCTGGCGGCGGGCCTGGCCGGGTTGCTCTGGCGACAGGTGCTGGCCAGTGGTGATGGCGCCCTGCATGTGATAGCCTTCCAGTTTGAAGGAAAGACACCTCTGCTTATCCGCACCCCCGCAGGCCGGGCGGTGCTCATCAATGGCAGTGAGCGAGCCAGCCAGCTTTCAGCAGCGCTGGGCCGCTGGTTGCCCCCGCTGAACCGCTCGCTCGATGCATTCATTCTCAATGAGCCTTCCAGCGGCACCCTCAAAGCCCTGCCTGAGACTTTAAAGCGCTTCCCCCCGCAAAGGGCATTCCTGGCCGCCGCTTTGCCAGAGAACGCCACCGGGCGCAACCTGCGAGAGAGTCTCCAGATCGAGACGATCCCCCTCCAGAACGGCGACACGCTCGATCTTGGCCAGGGGGTGCGCTTGCAGGCCCGGGCCTGCAACCCACAGGGCTGTGCCCTTCTCCTGGAATGGGATCGCTTTGCCATGCTTTTCCCTGGCGGCAAGGCGCCAGAAGAACTCCCTGACCCGCAGACAGGGATGTTGCTTCTCACCCCGGCCGACCTTAAAACTACCCCGCTCGATACCTGGAAGACCCATTTTCAGGCGACGATCCTCGATGCCGCCTCTCTGCCTCCCGATGGATGGCTGCATCTGCAAACCGATGGAACGCGCCTGTGGGTAAGCCGGAGCCCATGAGCAGGCCCATCTCAGGCCAGCCCGAACAAAAGCGCCGCCGGTCTCTGCCCAAAGAGGCTGATCTCCAGCCGGTCAATCAGCCTTAACCGCTCGAAAGCCACAAGCTCTGGCAGGCTGGTGAGCAACACCACCCGGCCCTGTAGAACGAGCACGCGTTCCATTTCCGCGCAGGCCGCCCGGTAGAGATATTCAAGGCGCAAGTCCACCGCCACCTGCCGCCCCCATGGCAGGTTCGAAACCATCCGGTCAACCGATCGGCTGGCAAAGGGCAAGCGGGTGGCGTCCAGCCTGCACCACTCCACGGTCTGCCCGGCCAGGCTGGCATTGGCGCGTGCCGCCCGAATCGCCTCAGGGCTGAGGTCACCCCCCAGGCAATGCGCTCCCAGCCAGGCCGCCTCAATCGCCAGCGTACCGGCGCCGCAAAAAGCATCCAGAAAGACATGCCCCGGCTTCACCCCCGCAAAGCGGAGCAACGCCGCGGCCACACTGGGTTTAAGCGAACCCGCCAGGTGCACCTGCTTATACGCGCGGCGGTGCAGTGGGCGTGCACCCACCCGCACCCCCACCAGCACATGCTCATGCTCGATAAAAAGACGCACATTGAAGGCGCTTTCTTCATCATCCGCGGAATATTCCCACCGGTAGTGACGAGAAATGCCCCCGGCCACCGCCTGTTTGACTTCTTCGGCAGTGTAATTCCGCCGCCCCACAAAACTCACCGTAACCGAAAAGGTATTTGCCGGTTCAATGGTGCGCTCACGCGCCAGAATCTTCAACATCCGGTGTAAATTCCATTGCTCACTGCGTTGATGCAATTGCTGAAGCCCCGAGCGCTGCGGGGGCAAACCGTCCCACACATCCAGTTTCAAAAATACATCATCCACAGTGCGCAATCTCAACAAAGGCGCCAGCTTCCCGCTACAGGTGGCACACACCCGGCGGTAGGCCACCTCTTCCACCTGCAGGCCGGGGATGTCGCTCATTTCTTCTGCAGCGATGCGTTCAAGGCCATATCCGGTGAGGGCAAAAACGGGGAACATGGGCATAAGTATATTCTGTTTTCATCTGCCTGCCGGTTGCAATTTTTCCACTCTATGAGAAAATTAAAAAACTAAACGCCTTTCCCTTTCGGGAACCTCCGAGACCTGTGAAAGGCCGCCCGGTTTTGATCAACACACAGACCATGCTACCGCACCAGCAAACCCCAGTAAGCTTCTCAAGTCTGGAAAGGAACATCACTTATGGAATACCGATTTCTGGGAAATACCGGCATCCGGGTAAGTCAGCTCTGCTTTGGGACGATGTCTTTTGGAGGCGATGCTGACGAAGAAACCTCGGCGGCGCTCTTTAAACGCTGCCGCGACGTGGGAATCAACTTTTTCGATTGCGCCAACACCTATTCAGCTGGCAGGGCCGAAGAAATTCTGGGACGGTTGATCGCCGGTAACCGGCACGAATTGATCATCACCAGCAAGGTCTATTTTCCCACCGGCTCCGATGTCAATGCCCGCGGAGCCACCCGGCGCAATATTCTCTTACAGGTAGAAGCCAGCCTCAAGCGTCTGGGCACCGATTATATCGATGTCTACTTCATCCATCACTTCGACGATAATACCCCCCTGCCCGAGACCCTGCGCGCCCTGGATGATCTCGTCCATTCCGGCAAAATCCTTTACCCCGCCGCCAGCAACTTTGCCGCGTGGCAGGTAGCCAAAGCACTGGGGTTGAGCGCCCTGCATGGCTGGGCACCATTTGCCGTCCTCCAGCCCATGTACAATCTGGTCAAGCGCCAGGCCGAGGTAGAAATCCTGCCCATGGCACGCGCCGAAGGCCTGGGGGTGATCACTTACAGCCCGCTTGGCGGCGGCCTGCTCACCGGAAAGTACACCCCCGGCACCCGACCTGAAAAGGGACGCCTGGTAGAAAACAAAATGTACCAGGTGCGTTACGGAGCGGCATGGATGGTTGAAGTGGCCGACCGCTTCAGTGAATTTGCCCGTCAGCGCGGTTTCGACCCCGCCGCCCTGGCCGTGGCCTGGGCAGGAAGCCACCCGGCAGTTACTGCTCCCATCATCGGGGCACGCAATCTTCAGCAACTGGAAGGATCGCTGAAATCACTGGAGATTACCATGACCCCCGAACTGCGCGCTGAAATCTCGGCTCTCTCACCCGAACCTCCCCCCGCAACCGACCGCAGCGAGGAAGTCGTCTCAGGCTGAAAGTGCCCGGTGCACCGGCCCTCCAGCCACCTGCCTCTGGTTGCCCCCTGCCCGTGTTGAGCGCTCCATGACGCGGGCAGGGGTCTGGATGCTCTCAGAAAGCCAGCCTGCTCAGCCGGTGTGCCGCAAGATCCAGTCCCCCATATCCGCCAGCACCTGATCGCGTATCAGATCATGATGCAGTTCATGGGAAGCCTCCGGGTAAACCTTCAATTCCCGGTCGGGACAGGTTAACCTGGCAAAATAGTCACGCACCCCTTCCACCGCGCTCACCGAGTCGGCCTCTCCATGCAGGAAGAGCACCGGCAGGCACAGATCAGACGCATGAGCCTGCACCCATGCCAGGACTCTGAGGCTTTCAGACCCCCAGCGCGCCGATGCCCACGGGTGCATCAGCGGATCGTGCCTGCCAGCTTCCACCACAGCCGGGTCGCGCGTGGCTTTGCTCACATTGAGACCCAGATTCATCCGAAAACGCGGGAGAAGCACCCCGAACACTCTGGCCAGCCAGACGAGATAGGGTCTGGCCACCCCGGCCGGGCGGATCGGCGTTCCCATTAAAAGCAATCCACGCAGGCCGTTCGGAAAGCGCAGGGCAAATTCAAGGGCAATCAGCGCACCCAGGCTGTAACCCCAGAGAAAAATCGGCACCCCGGGTTGTTCGGTAGCAAGGGTGTTCAGAAAGGCCCCCACATCCTTCCGATATTCGTCCCAGCTCCCGATGTGCCCACGCTGCCCCGGCGAACGCCCGTGCCCGCGTAGATCAAAGGCGGCCACCGCCACACCACGGGGAACGAGCGCATCGGCAACATCTTCATAACGCCCGCTGTGCTCACCGTGGCCGTGGACAACGGCCAGAATTGCCCGGGAGGTTACCGGTGGCCTCCAGACGCGAAAAAACAGCCTCAGGCCACCGGCCCCCTCAAAGAATCCCTCACGTACAGTTTCCATCTAATCGAAGAAATCTCGATCTTCCTCACTCAGGTATTTTTGAGCCTTATCCACGTTGAAAGTCACCCCCAGACCCGGGGCATCCCACACATCGATGAGGCTCTCTTTCACAATTGGATCAGGCAGCCCCTCGACAATCTCGTACCACCAGGCAGGTTGTGCCACGGGGTATTCAAAGGCGATATAGTTGTCGGGCATCGCCGCACACACCTGCACCAGCGCCGCCAGGCCGATCAGACCATCGAAAATGCCATGCGGAGCCATCTGAATGCCGTGCAGATCGGCATACTCGGCAATCCACTTCAGTTCGGCAATGCCGCCCACGTCTGCCGGGTCAGGCCCGATGATGTCCACCGCGCGGGTCTCAATGAGCTCGCGAAAGTTTTGCCGCAGGTAAATCTGCTCCCCGGTGTGAATGGGGGTCGATGTAGCGCGGGTGATCTCCCGGTAAGTATCGGCCATCACATAGGGGGTGTAATCGCCATTAATCGTGTCTTCCAGCCACATCAGGTGATAAGGCTCCACAGCTTTGGCCAGGCGAATGGTGTCGGTCACCGTCCAGCCAGGGCCGCAATCCAGGGCCAGGCCCACCTCATCGCCCAGCACATCTTTCATGGCTTCCACACAGGCGATGACGTGTTTGAGCCCCCGTTCGGTAAGCGGCCCGCGGCTGGCATGAGGGGCTCCCCCGCGCAACTCGGCATAGGTAAACCCCTCCACCTGGCGTGGCATACCGCTGTGAAACCCCACGCCCATCTTCACAAAGCTGAACCCCTCCGGAGAGGCTTTCATCTTCGCAACGCTTTCGGCGTAGTCTTGCGGTGAACTGCCCTGCATAGGGAAGCGCACCCCCCCGTTGTAGACGCGCACCCGGTCGCGCACCTTTCCCCCCAGCAATTTATACACCGGTAAACCGGCGGCCTTCCCGGCAATATCCCAGAGCGCCATTTCAATTGCGCTCACCGCACTGCCCCAGGGCTTAAAACTGGCCATGCGGCGAATCTTGAGCATGACCCGTTCAACGTTGGTAGGGTCTTCGCCGATCAGATAAGATCGATAAAACAGCACATGCGGTTTGAGATAGGGCTTGGCCGATTCGGCCTGCCCGTAACCGTCAATCCCGGCATCCGTGGTAATGCGTACGGTCGGGTGTTGCCCAATAATGGCACACTTCAGGTCGGTGATTTTCATGGTGCATTTCCTCCAGACGAACGATTGGCTTCCATGATTATAGACCCGGAATAAAAAAGTGCGGCAGCCTGCATGGCGCCGCACCTGTGAACGCATCCGGGTAATGCTCAGGAAGGATACAGACCACGCAGGCGGGTAGTAACCTCGATGGATTCGAGCGAATCGGTCGAGGCGCTGAACTGATTCACCGACCCGATAAAAGGTGGCAGAGCACGGATGTTTTCATCCGAGATCGCCGAGCGAATTTTCTCGGCAATTGCCCCTCCGAAGATAACTTTGAAAGGCCGCCCGTAGAAAAGCCTGACTCTTGCCTCCACCGGGGGAAGTAAATCGAGGGAATTGAACTTCCAGGCACAGATTTCATACGCCCGACAGAGGTTCGCCTCGCGGGTGTGGAAGTCCCCCGCCTCCAGTGCACCTGAAAGGTGCGGCTCGATCAGCGGGGCAATTTCTAACCGCCTGAATGCCCTGCCAAACCACTTGCTGTAAGGCGCATACCGCCGTTCCATGAGGAAACACAGCCGCATCACCGCTTCTACCAGCCGGGCCGTGATCAAGCGCGAGCCAATTTCATCTCCTACTTCCACCGTACGCCCGACGAAAGCTTCTTCCTGCCCAATTTTCATCCACTGGGCCGCCAGAAGATACATCCACAGTTGTTTCGGATAATATGCCAGCTGTGCCCGCACCGCCTCCAGACCGAGATCATCATGCCAGACCCCGCCGCTCGTAAGGCTCAGCAAGCGATGCTCCGAGAAGGTCAACCAGTCAGCGGTTTCAATCGGGCGGCACGTATCCCAGCCGATTTCCTTCTGAAAATAAGCCGGAAGGGTGGTAATCTCAATCAAAGGGCTGACCGCCCCCTGCTCTCGCTCTTCCATCCAGCGCACTCCCTCGGCATCGGGCGCTGAGAAACTGGTAGGATACCCGTGAAAAGAGGGGGGAAGCTCCACGCGAAAGAGCTTCTCCAGCGCGTTCTGGTTCTCCGCGAAGTTCTCTTCAGGCAGAAAGAGCACCAGACGCGGCCCCCACATGTGGTCGCGCGAACGCTCGTCATCAAAACCGAGCACATCGGAGCCAAAACCGATCAGAGCCGCAGTATGCCTCAGACCGGGGAAGTGGCGTGCAAGAAGCGGCCCCACAGCCTCTTCATAATACATCTGACTCAATTTCAAACCGGGGATAAACTCGGGTTGAGGTTTGGATGAGATCATTTATTCGTCGCCTTCCTCATCAATTTGTCCGGGCTGGTCAACCCGCACCACCTCGCCATGTACATTGATCACCACGCGAAAGCCCATCATCCCCATGTAAGCTCGTCCGGCTTCAGGGATACCGGTTTGAAAAAGCTGTTCGAGCTGCTGATCAAAGTTTTTCAGCTGATTGGCGAGGATGGCACGGCTGAAGATATCTTCCTGCCCCAGCATTTTCGCCGCCTGCTCGGCAATCAGGTCTTCACTGCCCTTCATCTGCTCACGCAGCAGGTTGAGCACCTGCCGATCCACCTGTTCTGAAGGGATATGGCGGCGGAACCCCTGATCGTTGACCACGTAGCAGGGTTCTTCTCCCACATAGGTGGTCTCCACCGGGTTCCCAAATTCATCTACAACCAGACCACTAAACAATGCCTGAACGGCCATGACCCTCCTCGAGAGCGCTTGTTTCAATTATATCACCCGAACCTGTGTGCCGTATTCGTCGATCCAGGTGTTTTGATCGAAAGGTACACTGGGCAAACTCCAGCGATAAAGCCAGTGAGCCGCCTGCGGGGTGAGGTTAATGCATCCGTGTGAACGCGGTTTTCCAAAGTCATTGTGCCAGTATGTGCCGTGAAAAGAGATTCCCCCACCGGTAATGTAACACACCCAGGGAACGCCGGGTAAGTCGTAGCTGTTGGGAGCAGCAAGATCCTCGCTGGCCATGTGGCGTGAGGGGCGCTTCCGGTTGGTGATGAACACCCCGCGCGGGGTAGTGTAATCGCCATCGATAAACCTGCCCCCGGTCGAGGCGCGGGTGATGAGCGCCGGTTCGTCGTTTTCATAGGCAATCATGATCTGATCGCGCAGCCACACCTCAATGCGCCGCCCTTCCGGCGGCACTGTCGGTGAGAGCAGCGCCACATCTTCTGGCTCAAGCATGCGCAGGTGTTCACCCCGTGCATAGTAATGTACCTTGAATTTATCATCCCAGAGTCTGTACCAGGTATTTCCATCTCCGTCCTGCGTCACATCCATCACCCAGTGAACTGTACTGTAATAAAGCCGGTAGGCCAGCTTCTGGGGGTTGCGAAAATCGCGGAGAGTATCGGTATAAGGCACGGTCACTTCTGCCAGCCGCCCATACTCCGGCACCGACCGCACTACCGGGTTGAGGCGTAATTCCACCGGCTGGATCTTTCCGGAATGGGCATACCCCTCCCCTTTGATGTGATACCAGACGCGATTATGACGGGGTTTTTCGTCTCCGTAGGTTACCTCATCAATCTCGAACACCAGGTCTTTCCAGTACACATGCAGAAGGGTTGCAGAAAACGAAGGGCGATCAAACACCTCAACCGTATCATCCACTGTCCGCCCCAGTTTGACAGGCGGTTCGACAACCGGGGTGTTGAGGCGCTGCCAGCGTTCATATCGATCCAGGAAGGGCAACGCAAACAACCCCAGGAAACCCTGCGCCGAGAACTTGAGAAATTCGCGCCGGGAGAGTGGAGCTAAATCGGGCGCATACAGGGTGTGCATCACACGTTATTCGTGAACGTTGACCGGTGTTCCTACCGAAGCCCAATCGAACAGCCAGGCGGCGTCTTCGGTGCGCAAATTGACACACCCGTGGCTCATCGGGGTGCCGAAATTGCTGTGCCAGTAGGTGCCATGCAGGCCGTACCCTTTGTAAAAATACATCGTATACGGCACATCGCGCAGATAATACCCCGGGCCAGACATATCGGTATAGCGATACTTGACGTAAATACGGAACTGCCCCGTGACGGTAGGGTGCTGCCATGTGCCGGTCGATACCAGAAACGAATTCACCAGCCGGTCACCCTCGTAAGCGTAGACCATCTGTTCCGAGAGGTCAACATCAATCCAGCGGCCATCAGAAACCACAGGCACCTCTCCCCGCTCAGATGCTTCGGTGGGAGGCACCGGGGTTTCGGTCGGGTCAGGCGTATGGGTAGGGGTAGGGGTAGGCGTATCCGTCGGCGTGGGGGTAGGTGTGTCGGTGGGGGTGGGGGTGTATGTCGGCGTGGAGGTGGGAGTATGGGTGGGGGTCAGGCTGGGCTTGAAAAACAACCCGGCGGGTAACTCTGCCGAGGCACTGCGCGCCAGCACCACCCACTGGTTGCTGAACGCCACCGTGATCGAAAAGGCCATCACGAGGAAAAGCGCCGCAGCCAGCCAAACCAGAGCAGGCTGGCGCTGTGCCGTCCCCTCTGCCCATACCCGCAGAGGACGAGTCTGCTCATGCCGCAGGAGTACGGGTTGGGTATCTCCAAGAGCCGGGAGGGGCAAATCGAGGCCGCGATGGAAGGGAGCATTCAGCCCGCATTGCGCGGCCCTGCGGCGCAAACGTTGTGCCGCCCAGTGCATTCCCCGCCGCGCGCGCTCACTGGAAGGGTTGATCTGAAGCGCCCTGCGCAGATAATAAAGGCTGGCCTGTGGCGAAGCAACCGCGGCCAGCACCAGCCAGGCGTCTTCCAGCTTTTCATCCAGAGCCACTGCCTGCTCGGCCAGACGGCGCGCGGTGCGTCGGTCTTTTCTGTGCAGTGCCTGAAGCGCCTGCCCGACGGCCTGTTGTGCAGTTAGAAAGGCGGCCCCTTCGCTCATGGAGTCACAGGTTTGAAATCTGGAATATCTTCGTTACGCACATAGCACAAAATGCCATCCGTCACGCCTTTGGCCACTTTATCCGTCTGGTTCACCAGAATATCGCGGTCCAGGTTAAGGAAACCGGTTTCGATAATTGCCGCAGTGGTACTGCTGTTAATTTCACGAAAGGCATGGTAATCGGTCATGTCTGGGGTTACTGTATTGTAGTGAAAGGGCAATCCTGTGGCGGCCTGATAGCGCTGCGCCAGACATGCCGTAAGGCGGGTGGCTTTTTCAGGGAAGACACTCGAAACCGCCGCTGTGACCTTGAACCCCGTGGCCTGGTCATTGATATATTCACAGGAATCGTTATGAATGGAAACCAGCGCCAGTGCCTGATACCCATTCAGGCGAGCATCAAACTCCTGCAACAGGTCTACATCATAACCGGCATCCAGCAAATCTTTGCGCACCAGCTCGGCGATCTTTAAATTCACCGATTCCTCCGTCAGCCCATCCAGGCACACCGAACCGGGGTCGTTCCCCCAGTGCCCGGCCACAATGCCAATGCGCGGTCGCGGCGAGGGCGTGGGGGTAGGCAGATCACCTGGCAGGTTGCCAGTCGTTTCCAGAGAGCGGAAGAGGTTTTCCATCAGGCTGCCCGATAATAGATTGGCCGGAGTCCAGAAAGTGAGCAGGGTGGCCACCAGCAAGGCCATCGAGAGCACCGTCTGCAGCACCCGCCAGAGGGTGAAAGACTCACCCCGAGAGGGCATTTTGGGGGCCGGATTCATTCCAGCATTCCTTGGTGTGGTCATGTCTTGTAATATAGTACCTTATTTAGTCCAATTTGTGGCATCCATTTACACAGCCGTACGCATGAAGGCCTTAATGGATTATTATATAGGCAGATACTCATTACAGAAGGGTGCCTTATGACAGAAGATGCAAGAAACCTGCCCGGAGAACAACTTCGCCGTGCCATGCGCCACTGGGTTACGGGTGTGGCCATTGTTGCCAGCGTTCATGAGGGCGTTCAACACGGCATGACCGTAAATTCCTTTACGTCGGTTTCTCTCGAACCACCCATGGTGACGGTGACACTGGCCAACGATACCCGCACCCATCGCCTGGTGCGCGAGTCTGGCTGGTTCGGCGTGACCATTCTCAACGCCGGGCAACAGCACCTCGCCGAGGTCTTCGCCGGACGAATTCCCGACGGCGGCAACCGTTTTGCAGGCGTGCCTGCCTACACCCTGATCAGCGGCTCACCCCTGATCGAAGGCGGCCTGGCTGGCCTGGATTGTCGGGTGGTGTACCAGCACGTCATGCCCCGCTCGACGCTGTTCCTTGCCCGGGTAGAGGACGTGCACCTCGGTGAAGGTGACCAGCCGCTGGTGTATCACAACCGCACCTGGTTCACCCTGAAATAAAAACAACCCATACCTGAAAGATTGAAAGGAGAGAGGAGGGGGGATGGAAGAGCAAAAACTGACAAAGGAAGAACGAGCCCAGTTATTGCGTCTGGCCAGGCAGGCCATTGAGGCCGCGGCCAATCGCCGCCCCCTGCCGCCTGTCAACCCGGCGGAGTTCTCTCCCCGCCTGTTTGAGCCGGGAGCCACGTTTGTCACCCTCTATGACGAGAACGGCGAGTTGCGCGGCTGTATTGGGGCGCTGGAAGCTTATCAGCCCCTGATCGAAGATGTGCGCGAACATGCTGCTGCCGCCGCCATGCTGGATTATCGCTTCCCTCCGGTGCGCCCAGAAGAAGTGCCCGGGTTGCGCATCGAAATTTCGCGCCTTACCCCGCCCCGGCCGCTGGAATACCAGACCCCCGCCGAGTTGATCGAACGGCTCCGCCCCGGCATGGATGGCGTCATCCTCCGCGATGGCCCTCAGCGCGCCACATTTTTACCCCAGGTATGGCAAAAATTGCCCGATCCATACGAATTTCTCTCGCACCTGTGCCTGAAAATGGGCGCTCCGGCCAATTTGTGGCAGAGAAAAAAGCTCCAGGTGTACACCTATCAGGTCGAGGAATTTCAAGAAGGAGAGGATTAAACAAAGCTGGCCGGCTTTCGCCGGCCAGAGCTGTTCTTCAGGACGATGATTACATCAGCGCTTTATTGGCAATGGCCGCGTTGTACGCCTGCCCGTAAAGGTGGCCCATGAAAACCACCCCGTAGGTATAGGTCAGCACCACACCTATCCCGCAGGCGATTGTACCGAGGGGAGCAATGAACCCGGCGATCAGGGTTCCCACCAGCACCAGCAAATAAGCTCCCGGGGCGGCTTTGATCAGGGCAAACACTTCTCCCAGCCTGAAGGCCGCACCCAGCGAGCCGGTGGCCACCATGTTTCCAAAAGCCGCCGGTAACCAGATGGAAAGCGCCAGGGCATACACGATCAACAGACCCGAACAGCACACCAAAATAAGGTCGAAGATCGGCTTAGCGCCAGAATAATCACCGTTGGCCCCCATAGCCGTCGGTACGAGCGCAATGGGTAAAACGAACAGATACACCGGAATGGAATACACCAGCCCGACGACCAGAGCCTTGAAGCCCTCCCCCAGTGACTCGCCAAAGGCCACGTCGGGCAGGGGGCGCGGGTCGCGCCGGATGACCCGCCGCGCCACCTCAAGCCCATAACCGGTCAGATACAGTTGCCCCACGATCGGGATGAGCGAGATCAGCGCTGCCAGAACGATCTTTTTCAGCCAGTCGGGGTCTTCGAAGACAAACGAAAAAGCCTTGCCGAAATCCATAAAAAACCCTCCGAGATATAAAAAGACAGAATGATTGGGCTCGCGCCAGAAAGCCAGGCCCTGCGCCGGGGCCCGGCTCAGGCTCTAGAAGTGAACGTACTGGTCCACTTTGATGACAAAGATCGTTGCATGCCGCGTGCCCGGTTCGGAGGCTGGCTGGCAATTCTTTCGGATAATCTCCAGGGCGGGCTCCACCTGCTCATCCTCACAGCCGATCATCAATGTGGTGTTGCCGCGCCGCCAGAATCCCCCCGTCGAGGCAATCATCGTCACCCGGAAACCGGACGTCGTGAGGGCCTGCGATACGGCGTCATGGTCAATATCGCGCAGAATGGCAATGATCAGTTTCATGGTCAGATCTCCTCGTAATGTTCAACATCCAGGGCAAAGATGGTGGCACCGCCCACAGTGATAGGGGTAGGGGTGGGCAATGGCAGGGGGGCGCTTTCAAGGGGCACGGCAATGAATTCCACACGTTGCCGGCAATTCTCGTGCAAAATCTCCTCGGCCTGATTGCGTCTTTCAGGCGGCACGCCAATTAACAGCATGGCATTCCGCCGACCAAGAAACCCGCCGACACTGGGCAGGCGCTCCACGTTGAATCCCGCCTTGGCAAGTGCCTCACGGGCGATTTCGGCGTCCTGAGACTGGACAACGGCCATCAATAGATTCATGGGCTGAAGCGGTCGTTCTTTGTCCATCGGGCCTCCTTTCACAGAAAATCGGGAATACTCTTCGCACCTTTCAGGGCAACGCAATACGCTGCGCATCCTGCCCTGTGATCACGAGTGGCGGCCTGCCTGCCAGGGTCAACGTCGTTCTGTCGCCTTCCCGGGTGATCTTTATTCTTTGATATTTTACCGTAATTGGCCACGGAAAGGGATTAAAACCCCTCACCACAATTTCAGTCGGAGAGAGGAGCTCCAGGCCTATCACCTGAAGGAGATAACCCACCGGGGGCATTCCCCAGAGATGATTGCGCTCACCCACGCCCAGCCCGCTCGCCGCATGATAGAACTGGCGAAACCCATGTTCCCGCTTCAGATTGCCGACCACGGCCTGCATGAGCCGTTCCAGCAAGTCGGCTGCTTCCTGTCGGAAACCCGCCTCCAGCAGACCTTCCCCGATCAGCACATTCCAAGGCAGAGCCATACAGGCCAGTTCCACCGGTTCTGCCGGACAGCGCGCCGGAGGGCACACCGGCAGTCCGAAGGGTTGAAGGTAATCCTTCAGAAGCCGCTTTTCCACCAGCAACCTGGCACGGGAGGGTTCAGGAATGCCCGCCCACAGCGGAAGAAACAGGCTGAGGTCCTCCAGAGTGAAATCGGGGCACACCAGCTTTATGCGATCTTCGGGCATCACGCCGTTCACTTCAATTTGAGTCACCCGACTGAAGACCTTCCGGGTAGTAGCACGCGCACGTCCCAGCGACCAGGTGAAATCTCGCGGAGCAAAAGACTCCTCAATACTTTGCCCGGACTCATCCACCCCGCTGATCAGGCCGACGACAGCCCGGGTGCTTTCGCTGGCCGCCTCCACCTGGATGATCAACCGTGTCAGAGCCCCCGGCTGACGCTGAACCGCAAACACCCCCGCCCCCCTGAAAGTCCCCAGCACCTTCCCCGCACGGCTGAGGTGCGTCTGCGAATCGCGGTAGCGGTAGATTCGCGCGCGCCTGTCCCAGGTCTCTTCTACGGCATGGCGAATGCGCTCCGCCTGGGTTCTCAACCAGGGGAGATCAGCGCTCCAGCCCAGGCGCCGGTTTACTTTCTCCAGGGCCAGGGCCTCGTGGTAAAGCATGGCCCCCAGAGCCGGGCTTTCTATCCAGGCTGTGTCCATTCCCTGCGCTGAAGCCGACCAGCGATCGATCATTGGGCTGCTCTCCAGCCCCGATTGAAGGGGGTGTTCCCATTCCGGCAGGCCATCACCATCGGCATCGTGTTCGGCACTCAGCCAGGCCTTGAAATGCTGTATGAGGGCGGGGTAGGCTTCTTCCAGGAGAGCGGGCGGCGCCAGCCGCAGGGCCATCTCTGCCAGAAACGGCTGAGCCAGATGACGGGTATGCTGGCCGCCCAGCCCGGGACGAAAATCCAGCCGCGCATCCCGCGCGCTGGCCAGAAAATTTCGCAACAGTTCCCCACCCAGCGAGGCCATCCCTGGCAACAACACACTCAGATACCAGCTGTCAAAGGCAGTCTGCCCGGCCCACAGGTAGGGATGATCACTGCCATCCCCGCGCGCCGAAGCCCCCTGATCAACACGGCGGGTGAGGACAAAAGAAGGGGCCGGAAGCTGAGCTGGGTTCGCCATGCGCAATCCCAGCGCCGCCCGTTGCCCCAGAGCCAGAGCCGCGTCCCATTCGGGTGCCCCGCTGGAAATTTCCACCACATCGGCGGCATTACAGAGTTCAATGCGTGCCAGTTCGGCTTCCCAGGCGCGGTTGGCAGCCTCCTGAGCCATTTGAAAAGCCTCCTCCGTGCCCGGCCTGGCCGCCACGGCCCAGGCGGTTTCGGCGTGACTGCCCGGGTATAGCTCGTAAAGAAGAGAAAGCGCCGGATACGCACTTTTCCCCGCCTGGGCGCCGCCCGTCAGAAAGCACACCACAGCCAGCCCGTCGCTGCGCCCCTGCATGGCCAGGCCCAGCCCCGTGGGCAACACCGCCATCCCCTCCCCCGCGCCCAGCGGGTTGAGCACCCCCGCCCAGTCAAGACGAAGGTTGTGCGGTAGCACGCTCTGGTTGACCAGGTGCACTCGCCCGGCGACCACCTGAGAACCAACCACACAGTACTCTGCCCGAACTTCAATCCCCTCGAAGGGAGCAAAGTGAACTTCAAGATAATTGGGGTAAAACCGGGTGACTCTCGGAGCACGATGAAAGGCGGCGGGGTCGATCACCGATTGTCCGCCCCGAGAAAACACCGGGAAAAACTGCATCCTTCGGGCACGCAGGCCAAAGGTCGTGAACAGGGTCAGGGCGGGAGGATCCTCGCCTCTCAGGCTGAGCTCCCAGGTAATGTCATCCGCGTAATCGGTCGGCCCAAGGCGAGGGTCGGCAGAAAGAGTCAGGTGAAGCGGGTCTTCATCCGTAAGGTTCCAGGTCTGCATGAAAAGATTGTAACGCCATTTTTTATTTCTGAGGCGCGCGTCACAACCTGTTTCCCTCTCACCGCCGGGGTTTCAACCTGCCCATGCAGACCGGGGGATAAAAAAACGGCGGGGAGGATTTCCCCGCCGTCTCGATCAGGCATTGATCTTTTCTCGGCCCTGAGGGGTGAGTGAATAGACGCCCTCATGCTCGTCCAGCAACCCCGCCTCGACCAGTTCGCGCAGACTGCCGCGCACCCGAAACAGCGGCAGGCCTGCTCTTTGGGCAATTTCAGCCGGGGTGGAGGGGGTCTCCAGCGCACGCAGCACCGCCAGGGCTGAGGGGGTCAGGCTTCCATCCGGGTTAATGCAGGCCATGGTTTTACTCCAGGCTTTTCTTGGCCAGATACCAGTCAACCATCTCAAAACCGGCCTTCATGCGTTCTTCAACCATTTCCATGGTCTGGGGTGCCGGGACAATGACCTTATCGCCGGGCTTCCAGTTGGCAGGCGTGGCCACGCCGTGCCTGTCACTGGTTTGCAGTGCATCAATGAGGCGGAGAATTTCGGCCATGTTCCGGCCAGTGGTCAGCGGGTAATAGATCATGGCGCGCAGGATGCCTTTGGGATCAATGATGAACACCGCCCGCACGGCTTCGGTCTTGCTCGCACCGGGTTGAATCATGCCATATTTGGTGGCCACCTCTTTGTTCAGGTCGGCAATCACCGGGAAGGGGATTTTAACCCCCGTTTTCTCTTCGATGTTGCGCAGCCAGGCAATGTGCGAATACACACTATCAATGCTCAGGCCGAGCAACTCCACGCCGCGTTTTTGAAGTTCCGGGTAAATTTCCGCAAAGGCGATGAACTCCGTGGTGCACACAGGGGTGAAATCAGCCGGGTGCGAGAAGAGAATCAGCCAGGAGTCACGAAAATCCGATAGGCGCACCACCCCGTGGGTGGTTACAGCCTCAAATTCAGGCGCCGGCTCGTTAAGCCGGGGAAAAGGTGCAGGGGTTTGAACAGACATTTCAGACATGGCTCCATCATCCTTTCTATTTACGAGTGTTACTTTGTCCTTAATGGTACATCAATTGGATGATTTATGGAAGAAAAAGTTACATTCACTATCGAAAAGGGGTGATATTTCAGGCCTGGAATGGGTATTCTAGAAAGAACGAAAATCGAAGGGTAATTTGCTAAAATTTTTCCTGATCGTCTGCATCGATCAAAATGACCTTCACAGGAACAGCAGGGAAATGGCGTTTCAACCGCTCAATGTCATATACTAATTGTTCACCATAAGATACTCCTGAGGACATCTTTCGGTGAAGGGTATGAGAAGGAACAATTTCGACCCCTACATCAGCTTTGTTTTCGTTGAAAAAGTACTGGAATTTAGCCATATCATAGAACATAAATGCATATTTGCCAAATTGAACTTCAATCAGAACTTTTTCTTTTACAAAATCAACCTGTTTAAAAGCATTGGGAATAGTGCACTGATGATGGGGAATTTGAATCGTGTAAGTATCTCGAATTTCAACGTATCCCCTGGCGTTGAAAAGTGCATGGAATTGTGTATTCATTGATATAGGGGCAAAAAGGAATTTTCCTTGCTTGGTTTTTTCATGGCTCTCTTTGCTTCGTTCGGCTTTTACAGTAGAGATCACCTCATTGATCTCGTTTTCTATGTGCGGATAACGAACTTTTAATATTTCGGCTCCACCCAGATGAGAATACTCGTACACAATCTTCATGACTTTACTTCTCCGGTCTGATATTCTTCTTTGGCATCCAGCAAAACACCCTGATACATACTCAAACTAACGTATTTTGGAGGGACGAGCACCTCATTGCCATTAGGATCGTATACGGGTCGGTCCATGGGGCGAACTCTTAGACGACCCGCTTCAGCCTGGGCAATCCGCTCCCTGGCAACCTGAATATATTCTGGCATGATCTCTGCTCCAGCTGCTTTGCGTTGATGCATCAAAGCCGCAATTGCTGTCGTCCCAACCCCCATAAACGGATCAATGACCCAGCCACCCGGATTCGTTAAAGCCAGTACCAGGCGCTCAATCAATTCAACAGGGAACTGACATGGGTGAATCGTTTTCTCAACATGGTTAGCCTTGACGTTGGGGATAATCCAAACATCCGAAGGGTTCTTACCAAGAGGATTTCCTGAAAGCTGACCTTTCTTTGGACCTTTAAAATGCTTTTTAGTCGGATATTTTTGAGGAATTCGTACTGCATCCAAATTAAATATATATTCGTCGGTTTTAGTAAACCAGAGAATAACTTCATACCGGCCAGAGAATCTTCTGGAGGTATGTAGACCATGTTCGAAATGCCAGATAATTCGGTTTCTTAATTTCAAACCGGCGCTGGCAAAAATGGGATACAGAAGAATATCCAGAGGAATGATTTCACCCTTATCAACATAATTCCCCACTTGCCAGCAAATGCTTCCGTTGGGTTTTAACTTCCGAATGCATAGTTCGATCACCTCTTGCTGTTGATGAAGGTAATCATCAATATGAATACGTTTTTCGTAGGGTTTCCCCAGATTATAAGGAGGTGAAGTCACCACTAAATCAGCAGTTTCGTCTGGAATGGTTGGCAGGAACGATAATGTGTCACCATGGTAAAGGACACAATCGGCTTGTGCATCAAAATAATCGAGAATTTTCAAAGGCATAACATTATCTCCACTGGTTATTATACACAGGATGAAGGGAGCTGACTCGCCCGCTGAATTCCCGGAGCAGGTGGGGCTTGCGGTTATAATTGGCGCGGAGGTAGCCCATGAAGCCCCTTGCCCCGCTCACCCTGCGCGAAAACCTGATCCAAACCCTGCGAAGCATTGAGTTCTCGCGTGACTCGCTGGCCGATTATACCTACGTCCTGCTTGGTGCCCTGGTACAGGCGTTCGCCATGCGGCTGTTCCTTGTGCCCGCCCAGCTGGTCAGCGGTGGGATCAGTGGAGCCTCGCAATTGATCAACTTCTACACAGGCTGGCCCATCGGTCTGATGGTCTTCCTGGGCAATGTGCCGCTCTTCCTGCTCGGCTGGCAGCACCTGGGGGGGCCGCGCTTTGCTCTGCGCACTGCCCTTGCAGTGACGGGTTTTTCCTTCTTCACCGATATGCTGGGGGTCTTCCTTCCGCCTGAGGGCATCGTTCACGACCTCTTCCTGAACTGCCTCTACGGAGCGGTGGTGCTGGGGGTGGGGCTTGGGATGGTTTACCGCGGCAAGGGAACCAGCGGCGGGAGCGACATTCTCGGGCGCATTCTCAATGAGAAAATCGGCATTTCTATTTCAATGGCCTACCTGATCACCGATTCCATCGTCATTCTGGCTTCAGGGCTGGTCTTTGCCTGGGAAAATGCTCTCTACGCCCTGGCAGTCACCTACGTCAGCGGGCTGGTGGCCGAAATGGTGCTGGAAGGAACGAGCGTTTTCCGCACCGCGCTGATCATCACCTCACGCCCGGAAGAAGTGGCTCAAAAGATCATGACCGACCTGGAGCGGGGGGTTACCATCCTCAACGCCACCGGCGCCTACACTCATACCGAGCGCCCGGTGCTCTACTGTGTGGTTACCCGGCCCGAAGTCAGCCGCATCAAGGCCATCGTCAAAGAGGTAAACCCGCGTGCGTTCATGGTCATCGGGCAGGCTCACGAAGCCCTGGGAGAGGGCTTCCGCCCACTCCAATAGGGAAACCTGCACGGCTCTGTCAGTCGTCCAGTCCTGCCAGGGCACGCAGCCCCAACGCGTAAGACTGCCAGCCAAAACCAGCAATCGTGCCCCGGCAGACCGGGGCGATCAGCGAATGGCGCCGAAATTCATCCCGCGCATGAACATTGGAGAGATGCACTTCCACCACCGGAATGCCGATGGCCGCCACGGCGTCGCGCAACGCCACCGAAGTGTGCGTGTACCCGCCCGGGTTGAATACCACTCCCGCCGCCCAGGTGCGCGCCTCATGGAGCGCATCGATTAAAGCCCCCTCATGGTTCGATTGTACAAAGCGCACCTCCACTCCCAGTTCATCGGCCAGCAACCGCAAGCGATGATTGATGTCTTCCATCGAAAGCGCGCCGTAGACCGTCGGTTCGCGCACTCCCAACAGGTTTAAGTTAGGCCCATGAAGCACCAGATAAGCCTTCATCGTTGCACCCCTATCCTTACATCGCCAACAATGCGCTGAAATCCATCTCTACAGCCACCCCCACCCGGTACGCTCCCACACGTTCTGGCAGAGCAAAGCGCACCTGCCCGGCGGCATTTTTCTTATCCACGCTGAGGGCGCGCAGGAACACCTCCCGGTCAATATTCTCAGGGATGCGTGTGGGCAGGCCAAGCCCGCGCAGGCATGCCTCGATGCGCCCGGCCAGGCCAGCCTCTGCCACCCCAAGGTTTTCCGCCAGGTGTGCCTCCACCCGCAGGCCAATCGCCACCGCTTCGCCGTGGCGCAAGCGGTAACCCAAAGCCAGCTCCACCGCGTGTCCCACCGTATGGCCCAGGTTAAGCGCCGCCCGAATGTTCTTCTCATAGGGATCTGCCTGAATAAAGGCGATCTTCACCGCCATGGCGCGGCGCACCGTTTCATCCAGATCTGCGCACATCGCCTCCCAGCCCCCTTCGGCCCGGGCAAAAAGCACCGCGTCAGCCAGCAGACCATGCTTCACCACCTCAGCCATCCCGCTGCGCAACTCCGCCTCGGGCAGGGTAGAAAGGGTAGCCGGGTCCGAAAGCACCAGCGCCGGGGGATGAAAAGCCCCGATTAAATTTTTACCCTGCGGAAGGTCAGCGCCGGTTTTCCCCCCCAGGCTGGCATCGGCCATCGCCAGCAGGGTGGTGGGTAAAGCCACCCAGCGTACCCCCCGCAAGTACACTGCCGCGGCGAAACCGGCCAGGTCACCCACCACACCCCCTCCCAGCGCAAGCACCGTACTGCGCCGGTCGAGACGAGCGGCGAGAAAGGCCTCCCACAGGTGAGACACAGTCTCCAGCGTTTTATGCTCTTCCCCCGCCGGGATCACCACCCGTTGCACTGCATAACCGGCCCCCCTCAAAGCCGCTTCTACCCTCTCCGCGTAGAGCGGGGCCACCTGCGAATCGCTCACCAGCGCCAGCGGGCCTTCCAGACCACGTGCGCGCAGCATCGCTCCCAGATCATCGAGGCCACCCTGCACCACGCGCACATCATACGCGGTCCCCATGCCGCTCACCCGCCAGGCACCAAACTTCAACTGCGCCTGACGGGCGGCCTCTTCGGGGTTCAATGATGAGGTATCCAGGTACAGAGGAAAGGAATGATAATGCGCCGCCCGCACGGTCAGCAAAGCATCCAGACGCTCGCGCCATCCGGCATCCTCGCCCAGAAGAGGGCGCGTACCAGCTTCCTGCCCCAGGCGCTCGAACAGCACCCCGCGCTCGGCTCGCAGACAAAGCACCCGCCCGGCTGATTCGACCAGTGAGCGGCTGGCAGGATCGAGTAAAGCCCCTCCACCCAGAGAAACCACACCCCGCCCGCTTTGTACGGCGGCTTCCAGGGCGGTGCGCTCACGCTGTCTGAAGCCGCGCTCGCCCTCGCGGTCAAAAATGGCCGGGATGGGCATCCCCGCAGAGGCCTGAATCTGCTCATCCAGATCCACAAAAGGCAGATCGAGCAGTCCGGCCAGGCGCCGCCCCAGGGTCGACTTGCCCGACCCCGGCGGACCGTAAACAAAATACAGAGTTTCACCCTTGGAAGCAGTCATGGTTTCACTCAGGCCAGAAAATATGGGGTTGATTATCTACATGCAGATCATCCAGGCGTGCCCGGCGCAGAGCATCCAAACGGGGGCGCATTTCATCCAGAGAATCGCCGCCCAGTTTTTCAAGCAAGGCATCGGCCAGCACGAAAGCCATCATGGCCTCCAGAATCACCACCGCCCGCGGGACGGGGCAAAAATCCGAGCGTTCATAACGGGTTTCCGTTTCCTCGCCGGTGGACAGGTCAACGGTCGGCTGAGGCGTGAGGGTGGTAGCAATGGGTTTCATGGCCGCGCGCACCACCAGCGGCTGGCCGGTAGTGATGCCGCCTTCCAGCCCGCCAGAACGGTCGCTCGGACGCGTCAACCAACCGCCTTCGGCCTCCAGCCGGATGGCATCGTGCACCTGCGTGCCGGGCAAACGTGCATTTTGAAAAGCAGGACCGAACTCTACCCCCTTAATCGCCTGGATACTGAGGATCGCCGCTCCCAGGCGCGCTTCCAGGCGGCGATCCCACTGAGCGTAAGACCCCAGCCCCGGCGGAAGCCCCAGAGCCACCACCTCGATCACCCCGCCCAGCGTATCGCGCTCCTGCATCACCTGACGGATGGCTTCCTGCATCTGCCGGGCGGCATGTACATCCGGGCAGGAAACTTCGCTTTCCAGGGCACGCTCTATCCGGTCAGCGTAGGAAAGACCGGCCAGATCCGCCTCCACCGGCCCGATAGACACCACATACCCTCCCACCCGAATGCCGAACTCGGCCAGCAGGGCGCGGCAGACCGCCCCCACCGCCACCCGTGCGGCGGTCTCACGTGCCGAAGCACGCTCGAGGGCAGGGCGCAAATCATGGAGCCCATATTTCAACGCACCGGCCAGGTCGGCATGTCCCGGGCGCGGGGTAGTGAAAGGGGCCACTGCCCGCCCTTTCCAGCGGGCATGGTCGCTGTTTTCAATATAAAGGGCCAACGGCGCTCCGGTAGTCCGGCCTTCCATCACCCCCCCCAGAATGCGGGCGGTATCTGTCTCCAGCTTCATACGCGGACCGGCGCCGTATCCATGCTGACGACGGGCCAGGTCGCGCCGGAGAAGAGCTTCATCCAGGGGCAGGCCTGCGGGCAGGCCGTCGAGAATGGCCAGCAGGGCAGGCCCGTGCGATTCACCAGCAGTTAGAAAACGTAAGGGCATAAGCTCCTCTTTACCTCATCCAGGGTTCTTTCGGTCGCGCTCAACCGCACGGAACATCGCCTCACGGGGAACCGGCAAACCGGTCCACTTTTCCAGCGCCAGCGCGGCCTGCTCCACGAGCATCCCCAGGCCAGTCACAGCCTCCAGTCCGGCGCGGCGCGCCTCGCGCACCAGGCGCGTCTCCGGGGGATTATATACCAGGTCATAGACGCACGCCCCTGAGGGAAAGGCCAGCCCCTCCGGCCAGGGGCTCGTCTCAACCTGGGGGGTCATGCCGAGCGGAGTGGCATTGATGATCAACTGCGGGTGCGGAACCCCTCCCTCAGGGAGAGCGGCGAGTGAAAGCGGAATAAACTGTTCCGCTTTTAACCAGTTTCCCAGCGAAGCCGCCAGCGCTTCGGCCTGCTCCAGGCGGCGTGCCGCAATCACCACCCGCCAGCCCTCACTTGCCAGTGCAAAAGCCACTGCCCGGGCCGAGCCCCCTGCTCCAAACAACCAGGCGCACCGCTCCCGCGCCTTATCTGCAAGGTGATCTCCCAGGCGGGCGTACAGGTCGGCTAAAAAACCGGGGGCATCGGTGTTTTCTCCCACCAGGCGCCCTTCTCTCATCCAGAGGGTGTTCACCGCACCGATGGCGCGAGCCGTCGGAGAAAGCTCGTCCAGCAGGGGTAGCACGGCCTGCTTGTGTGGAATGGTGACGTTAAGCCCCTGCAGCTGGCCATTCCGCACCTGTTGAAGCAACGCCGCCAGAGCTGTGGAATCAGCCGGTGGAACCGGCATAAGGCGGTATTCTCCCTTCAGCCCCAGCGCGGCCAGAGCCGCCTGGTGCAGGACGGGCGAAAGGCTGTGGCCGAGCGGCCAGCCAGTCAGGGCAAAAACCAGAGTATCTGTCATGAGAAACAGGAAGGGCTCTTACTCATACGCTTCGGTCATCTGCGCCCCCAGCGAACGCAGTACATCCGGAAACCCCGGGAAGGACTCGCGGGTAATTTCAGCCCCCAGCACCTTCACCGGCTCACGCGAAGCCAGCCCCACCACCGCCAGCGACATCGCCAGGCGATGGTCTCCGTGCGGGTTGACCACCCCCCCCCGCACCCCGCCGCCCTGCAGAATAAAGCCATCGGGGGTTTCCTCAACCTGCGCACCTACCGCACGCAGTTCACTGCACAGTGCGGTAATTCGATCAGACTCTTTGTAGCGCAATTCCTGCGCATCGCGCACCACACTGGGGCCTTCGGCAAAAACCGCGGCGGCGGCAAAGGCGGGGAATTCATCGATCATCCGCACCACCCATTCCCCCGCAATCTCAACCCCCCGCAACGGGCTGAAGCGCACCTTCAAATCACCCACCGGCTCGCCGAGGTATTCCCTCAGGTTGCTCACCTCAATGTCACCACCCATCGCCCGGAAGGCATCCAGCAGGCCGGTACGGGTGGGATTAAGCCCCACCCCGGGCAGGGTGAGCTCTGAGCCAGGCGTGATCAGCGCCGCCGCCATGAGGAACGCCGCGGCGGAAAAATCACCCGGGAGCATCCCCCTCAGGGGGCACAGCGGGGCTTTCGGCGGGGTGAGGGTCACCCGGTAACCGGCCAATTCGGGGCTGGTTTCGACCTCAACCCCCATGCCGCGCAACATACGCTCGGTGTGGTCGCGCGAGAGCGCCGGTTCGTGGAGGGTGGTGGGTGCATCAGCGGCCAGTGCGGCCAGCAACAGACAGGTTTTCACCTGGGCGCTGGCCACCGGCAGAGAATAGTCGAGTGCCGAAAGCCGCCGTGACGGCGGGCGTGAACCCAGGGTCAGGGGTGCCCCTCCGCCCTCCGCGGTGGTAATATCCACTCCCATCTGGCGCAGGGGTTCGGCAATGCGCTCCATCGGACGGCGGCGTAAACCTGCCGAGCCATCCAGCACCGCAGCAATCCCCGCCGCGGCCACTGCCCCGGTCAGCAGACGCATGGTGGTGGCTGAATTTCCGCAATCCAGCACGCTCTCTGGTGCACGCAGACCGTGCAGGCCGCGTCCGTACACCCGCAGGGTGTCATCTGAGAGTTCCCATGCCACCCCCAGTGCCTTCAGAGAACGCAGCATGGCCTCAGTTACCCCCGAAACGAGAAAACGCTCCACACAACTTTCACCTTCCGCCAGCGCCGCAAAGAGCGCCACCCGATGAGAAAGAGACTTGTCTCCCGGAGGTTCCACGCACCCCCGGAGCGGACCGCCAGGGAAAATGGTGAGGTTCATCGTGTTTCTCCCGGTGAGATCGAAAGGAAATTTTCCCGCCGCAGTGCGCCTTCTTCCAGCAAACCTTGCAACGCGGCATAGTCTTCCGCCTCGAGCAACTGCTCAAAAAGGTCAAGGCGGGCATGTACACGGCGCAGGGCACAGAGCACATTCTTACGATTGGTCATCAAAATATCCATCATTAATTCAGCAGGCTGAGAGGCCAGCCGCGTGGTACTGCGAAACCCCGGCCCGGCCAGAGGTGCGGCTTCTGGAGGGGTGCAGGCCGCCAGTGCAGAGGCCAACAGGTAGGGCAGGTGGCTGGTAGCGGCCACCCACCGATCGTGCACCCACTCATCCAACCAGAGCGGTCTGGCGCCAATGGCCCCGGCCAGCGCCTCAGCCGCCGCCCGGGCGCGCAGGGTGGTTCGCGGTAGCGGCACAAAGGCAAATGGCGCCCCCCGGTACAGGTTCGCCTCGGCCTCTGCCAGCGAAGAGCGTTCCTTACCGCACATCGGGTGCCCACCGACGGGATCAAAGCGTCCCGGCAGGCGTGCCATGCGCTGAAGGATGTCCTGCTTGGTCGAACCCAGGTCGATCACCACCGGTGCGCCGGGGTGCAGGCCGGGTAAAGCCTCGATCAATTGAAGAATCACCCGCACCGGAGCCGCCAGAATCACCAGATCGGCCTGAGGGAGAGCGCCCTCAGGTGTTGCTGACAGGTCATCGGCAAGCCGCAGGCGGGCGGCCAGCTCAAGGGTGGGTG
>AMZC01000476.1_pt1 | contig 46292 bp, 33 predicted proteins | sample 948551 | NCBI WGS metagenome assembly AMZC01 (sample SAMN01120625, study PRJNA171369) | bioreactor sludge metagenome | biome: sludge; isolation source: anaerobic thermophilic cellulolytic sludge from lab reactor | place: China: Hong Kong, Shek Wu Hui wastewater treatment plant | collected... | reverse complement strand
CATTGTTAGCACGCTAATTGCTTTGTCCATTAGTAATCGTGAGCGCGTCGGGCAGGTGATGGACTGGCTCAAAGTCGGGTTGGGGCCATTTGTCCTGCGCGAATACAAGACAGTCTACAAGAACACCTATCTACACGAGATTGACGACGCGCTGAAAACGGCCACTTACGAACTGCCCGAAGAAGCGCTTGCCTCCGGAGACGTAGAGCGGGCGCTGCTGGAAGTCGTTGATACTCACGGCTGGCTCCATCTGATGTGGCGGCGCTGGAACGAGGTATTTCACGAGAAGCTGGGTCACGTCGGGCGCTCGTATGTCAGCGAGCTGATCCAGGCGCGCAACGATTGGGCACATCAGAAGTCGTTCACCAACGACGAGGCGTACCGCGTCGCGGACACGGCCATGCTGTTGCTGCGGGCCATCAGCGCGGCAGAGGAAGCCGGGGCGGTGCATGAGATCGCCCAGGACTTGTTGCGCCTGCGCTTCGAGGCGGAGCAGCGCAAAGCGCAGCGGGCGACCGGGCCGCTGGGTGAGGGGAAGCCGACCACCAAGGCGGGCCTCAAGCCCTGGCGGATGGTCGTGCAGCCGCATCCGGACGTGGCCAGCGGGCGCTACCTGCAGGCGGAATTCGCCGCCGACCTGGCCCAGGTACATCAGGGCAAAGCGGATCTGGAATACCAAGACCCGATCGAATTCTTCCGCCGCACCTACCTGACCGAGGGCCTGCTCGACCTGCTGGTGACGGGCGTGCGTCGCCTGACCGGTCAGGGGGGCGATCCGGTTGTGCAGTTGCAGACTTCCTTCGGCGGCGGCAAGACGCACAGTATGCTGGCGCTGTATCACCTGGCGGGCAGTGGTATTCGCCGCCTGTCGGACATCCCCGGCGGTGAAGCCATTGCTCAGCGGGTGGGAGACATTGACCCGCCCGAAGCGCGACGGGCGGTACTGGTGGGCACGGCGCTCGATCCGGCCAATCCGCGTCAGTACCCGCACGTGACCACGCACACGCTGTGGGGCGAGATGGCCTATCAGCTTGGCGGCCTGGAGGGTTACCTGATGGTCGAGCGCAGCGACCTGTCCGGCGTCAGTCCGGGCGGGGATACGCTGCTGGCCTTGCTGGAGCAGTTCGGCCCCTGCCTGATCATCATTGACGAACTGGTGGCCTATGCCCGCAACCTGTACGGCGTGAGTGGTCTGCCCGCTGGCTCGTTCGATGCGGTGATGACCTTCATTCAGTCGCTGACCGAGGCGGTGCGGCGTTCCTCGGATTCGATGTTGCTGGTGTCCATCCCCGCCTCGGATATCGAGATCGGCGGGGAAGGGGGGCGGCAGGCGCTGGAAATCCTCTCCAATGTCATCGGGCGCATCGAGTCGGTGTGGAAGCCTATCACCGCGACCGAGAGCTTCGAGATCGTACGCCGTCGTCTGTTTGCCGAGGACATAGATTACGCCGCACGGGACGCGGTGCTGGCCGCCTTCGCCGAGATGTATCGCAGCAACCCGACAGACTTCCCGGCGGGCGTGACCGAGCAGGATTACTATCAGCGGATGCGCGCCGCCTATCCCATTCACCCGGAACTGTTCGACCGGCTATATCAGGACTGGTCTACTCTGGAACGGTTCCAGCGCACGCGCGGCGTGCTGCGCCTGATGGCGGCGGTGATCCACGAGCTATGGTCGCGCAACGATCAGTCGCTGCTGATCATGCCCGGCACGATTCCGCTGGATGCTGCGCCCGTGCGCAATGAGATGCTGCGCTATCTGCCGGAAAGCTGGCCAGCGGTAGTGGATACCGATGTGGACGGCCCCGATTCGCGCCCGGCAGCCATTGACAGCCAGGTCGCCGTGCTGGGACGCTACGCGGCCTGTCGCCGGGTGGCGCGCAGTGTGTTTGTGGGCAGCGCGCCTTCAGTGGCCGCGCAGACGGTGCGCGGTGTGGAAGAGGTACGCATTCGGCTGGCGACGGTACAGCCAGGCGAGCAGGTGGCCGCCTTCGGCGATGCTCTCAAGCGCATGAGCACGCAACTCACGTACCTTTACACCGATGGCAATCGCTACTGGTATGACACGCGCCCGACAGTCAATCGCCTGGCGCGCGACCGGGCGCAGAACATCCCCGCTGACCTGGTCAACCAGGAGATTGTGACCAGGCTGAAGAGGGTTGGCCGTAGCCGGGAATTGCCAGGCGTGCACGTGGCCCCGCTGAATCCGGCGGACGTGATAGATGAGGATCGCGCACGGGTAGTAGTGTTGCACCCGGACTATCCCCACAAGCGCAGTGAGGTCAATTCCCCGGCAATTGACATTGCACGGGAGATTCTGACCAGTCGAGGCAATGCGCCGCGCCAGTACCGTAACATGCTGGTCTTCATCGCTCCAGACCAGGGTGAGATGGAGGCGCTGAGAGCCGCGGTGCGCGAATACCTGGCCTGGAAGTCGATCAAAGAAGACGAGGAACAGCTCAACCTGGATCGTCAGCAGAGCAAGCAGGTCGAGGCGCAACTGCAACGCAGCGACGAGACGGTGACCTCGCGTCTGATGGAGACGTATAGCTGGCTGATTGTGCCCGAACAACCGGATCCCGTAGGCCCGATTGAATGGCAGTCCCTCAAATTAGGCGGGACAAATAGCTTCTATGAGCGGGCGGCCTCTGCGCTGCACAAGAACGAATGGATGATTCCGTCCTGGTCGCCCTATCACCTGCGCAATGCCCTGGATGGGTTCAACCTATGGGGCGAAGCGGGCTATGTGCGTCTCAAGCAGTTGTGGGAGTATTTCGCGCGCTACTGCTATCTGCCCCGCTTGCAGGACGAGCAAGTGTTGTTGTCAGCCATCCGTGATGGTATCAGTCGGCTGGATGCTCCCTTCGCCTATGCGTCCGGCGTAACAGATGAGCGCTTCACGGGTCTGGTCTTCCGCAGTACGGGGGGTATCTACTTCGACGACAGCAGTGTGCTGGTTCACCCCGATCTGGCCCAGCAGCAACTGGATTGGGAGCAGTCCGAACGTGAGGCCAGGGAATCCATCCGCCAGAGCGAGGAGATACGTCCCACTAGCGCGACGCGGCCCGAACCGGCTAGAGGGGGCGCTCCAACCGCTCCGCCAGACGAACGGCCCCTGTTGACGCGCTACTATGGCATTGTGACCATCGATCCTCAGCGCGCCAACCGCGAAATGGGCTTGTTGGTCGAGGAAGTCATTCAGCATCTGACCAGCCTGACGGGGACGGAGGTGGAAATCACGGTCGAGATCAAGGCTCACCGTCCCCAGGGTCTGGATGAGCAGACCGTGCGGACGGTGAGCGAGAACTGTCGCACGCTGAAATTCAGGAACTACGAGTTTGAGTAGCTGTCCCCTTGACCCAGCAATCAGTGATGGTTTTGCGTTACTCCTCTAGTTCAGCTATCAATTCTTTACCTTTCTTCATGGCTTCAGTCAGTGATACTTGGTTGAACAGGAACAGCGAGGCCATATCGTCCACCACACTCTGGGCCTGAGAGACTTTGGGATGGAAAGGACGCGGTGCTACCGCATTGGCATCGCTGTACATCTTCCAGTACTGGACTAGAGGATTGCCTTCCGCTGACAAAGCGTCGATGATCGACTTACGTAGACAGCCGAGGAATGACTGCTCACGTGCCAATTTGACGGCGATATCACTGCGTGTCAGGAACCTGATCAGTTCTTTTGCCCCTTCTGGATTTGGAGCATACGTTGGGATGTCCCATCCGGAGCCACCTGTCCAGGTCTTGCTGCCAGCGGGTCCGGCAGGGGGTAGGGTAACTGTCAGTTTTTCCGGTGCGTACCAGTCAGTGCGTTCGGCAGCAACATTCAGAATGAATGGCCACTGGCGCATGAAGGCGATCTTGTCTTGGAAGTAGAGCTCATTCTGCGCCGTGTAGTCATCATTCAGGGCCGTTTCTGGAAAGATCTTGTGAGTACGGATCATGTCGTACAAGAACTGCAAGGCTTGGGCTGTGCCATCGTCGAACTCGAACACATTGCCACCTGCAGCTGCGGCCAGATGGGCAACGAAGACAAAAAGTAGACCGGGTTTCTTCAAGCCGTCGGTTGTGCCCCAGACCCCCTTGCTTTCGTCGGTGAATATCTTGCCAACTTCAATGACTTCTTCCCAGGTTTGAGGAGCGCTGACTCCTTTCTCATCATACCAGTCTTGGCGGTTGAAGAAGAAGCCAACCGCTGTTTCATGGGGAACGCGGTAGCGAGCGCCTTCAAAGCTATGCCATACTTCAATCACTGGCTTCATAGGATCGGTAAAGTCATCCCATACCTCTTGTGGGATAATGTCATCCAATGGCATCAACCAGCCAGCTCGCATAAACAGGGGTGCGCCTTCGTCGGAATCACTCACGACATCGAAGGGACTGTTCTTGGAAGCATAAGCTGTTGCCAGGAAGGTCTGGGTATCCATCCCGCTGGTGGAAGGGAGGCCTTCAAAGTCGACCTTGAGTCCCGTTGCTTCTTCAAATTCTGGAAGCACTTTTCTGACGGCGTCCTGGGCAAAAGGGGCCAGATATACGTGTAGAGGTTCCTGGGCTCGGACAATCCTGGGGGCGAAGATGCCCTGGGTTTGGAACTTACTGTCCCCTATAGCAGACAGTGCCGCTGCGATGGCTGCGGCCGATCCCTTAAGGAAAGTGCGACGTGTCAAAGTAGGTTTCGTATTCATTGCTTTTTGTCTCCTTTTTCTAAAAGCTAAAGTTGATAGTCTTCAGGGAATTGATAAGACGCGATTGGAGCCGATAATAGTTGCGGCTCGAGAGATGGAGCTTGAGAGGACCGGGCCAGCCGATCTACGTTGGAATGCCAGTGGTTTCTTTCATTATACACATTTCATAGCCTCGGAATACGTTCTGCGGCAGGCGGCAAGGCAGGAAAGGGTTTGTGGGGTTCAGTTTGATACCAGTAGGCAGTTGATGAATAGTCGTTGCTCAGCTTGTTAGCATGTCCGTGTTCGATAGTGACCCGAATCGACTTTTCGAAATAAATCGGGTCTTCGATGTGATAGCGGTAGAGAGTGTTCTTTCCTCGCCATGGCCAATCGGCTGTTCCCTGGTAGAGTATCACCCCATGATACAAACTGTGATATTCCTGGGTAGGGGCGTAAGCTGTGCAGAAGTAGTCTTCAGTCCCAGTGCCATGAATTCCCGGCCAGGGCGCGCCATCTACAAAGATCATATCATCTCCTTCCCCATACCAGTCGTTAGCCTGTCGCGAAAAGCAATCAACATCCAGGTGACATCCCACATAGTGCCCCCGCCCCTCTGCCTCTAAGATTACGTAATTGTCCTGGCCGGTGACATTAGCGACCGACCAGGCATCCCACATTTTGTCTGGGTGGTCTTCCCATCGCACGGTAGGGTCTGCCCAGCCTAGTGTTGGGTTTGTACGTCGCCATTGTGCGTGAAACCGGCCATAGTCATCCAACATCGTGTTTGATGGATAAATCTCATAGTCAACGTAGAAGTACAGGTTGAGAGCCTTGTTCGCCTCGTTCGATACGGTAATCCGAGCATTTGTTTGAAAGGGCATGGGAAACCAACAATTGAAACCCCGTCCATTCTCAGGGCTCATTTGCAGAGGAAGAGACACGAAGTTTCTCACCAAGTTATGCCCCAATCCAAAGAAGTCGCCTATGGGCGTTTCTACACTGGGCATGGCTTCGTCGTCCCAGTACATGCGTAATACAACTTTGCGATATAGATATTTGTCTTCACACCCCATCGTCATCCAGATATGTTTTATGCAGCCAGGCCCCGTTATCTCGGCGATAGAACGTTCCTGTCCAGGCTCGAATTCCCACCAGTCTCGGTTGCCACCACTGGGATCGTAACTCGAGCTGCGAGCCCGCTTGACACCAGGTCGAAGCAAGGCTAGCCCAGCAAGTGTACCAGTACCGATCATGCCAGTCCTCCTCTCGTTTGCGAGTTCTTGCGGTGAGTTACATTGGTATGCTTCGAACAGCCTAGCGTAGCTGATCCGCTATATTGGACACCAAATCATACGATCTCTCCCGGACAGCCAGCAACTAGTGTATGGCTCGATATTTCTCACAGCGCGTTGTTCTGCAGGTCGCGCTTCATGGCTTCCTTAGCCGTGGAGACGTAGATCGATGTCGTCTTCAGGTCGGCGTGCCCCAGCGCTTCCTGCACTGTCTTGAGACTGGTCCCGCGGGCCACATGGTGCGTGGCAAAGCTGTGGCGCAACGTATGCACCGAGGCGTTGGCGATGCCCGCCTCCTTGAGGTACTTCTCCACCACCCGCTGGATAGCTCGTGTGCTCATCGGCTGGCGAAACTTGGTCAGAAACAGGGCGCGGCTCTCGCTCTGCGGGCGCACGTTCAGCCAGGCTTTCAGGGCGCGGCAGGCCTTGTAGTTGAGGGGCAGGATGCGCTGTTTGCGCCCCTTGCCATGTACTACCACACTGCCGGTGTTGGCCGGATCCTGGGTGATGCGCCCTGGCAGTTCGATGTCGTCCAGTGTCAGGCGAGCTACCTCTGACAGGCGCATCCCCGTCTGCAATAGCAATTCAATCAACGCCGCGTCGCGCGGCTGATGCGAGCAGGCGCGCAGCAAGGCCTGGTATTCCTGGGTGGACAGGAAGCGCGGCTCCTTGCGCTCGACCTGGGGTGGGGTGAGGCCGCCAGTGGGGTTGTGGGAGAGGTATCCAGCAGCGTGCAGGAAGCCGAAGAAGGCGCGCAGCGAGGCGACCTTGCGGCGGCGGGTGACGCCCGTCAGGCCCTGCTCATCCAGGTGGGCCAGGAAGGCCTGGAGGTGGGCCAGCGTCACCTCTGCTGGCCCGCTCAGCCCCTGCGCGGTCAGGAAGGCGATCAGTTGCGCCACATCGTTGCGGTACTCGATGCGGGTGCGCGGCGAGAGGTTGCGGCTGGGCATGTAGACGGTCTCGAAGTGGGCCAGCGCGGCCCCAAAAGTGAGGGGTTCCATAGGCTTGCTCCTGGGGGCAGAAGGCACACCCCTGAGCATAGCCGACCCGCTGTAGATCGTCAAACTAAAGCCAGAAAGGCCAGTTAGATGAGGTAAACTGGCCTTTCAATCGCCCCCAACGTCGTCTAAGCGCCATTTGACGACAGTAGCGCACGTACTCTAGAATGTGTATAATTAAGGAACAATTTCCGATCCTCGCAGAGTCTCGAAGCTCGCAAGACTCTATTGGGTTAGCGTTCTCGATATAGTGTGAAGCTACAATGGCGAAACGAAGTTGAAGCCATGAAAGGGATACACGATGCATAATGACAGTCCGATCTAGAGCATTGCCTGCTGACAAATTTGTCGATCGGTAATACAGGACAGGATTAGAGTTACTATGAGGACAACTTTGTTCGCTACTCACAATAGGCAATCGGATGCCGGTTGACCCTATGCGGGTGGGGGCAATTAGCAATGGGGGCATTCAAGATCCTGCTGAGGGTCAAGTTGATGCGTGGGACTTTTTGTGTCGCACCTAGTACCTTCTGGTGAGTCGGGCGGTGGGCCGTGTTATTCAGGGGTGGGATGTGTCTGATCAGCAGATCACGCTGAGTAACGAACTCCAGGCTATATACGAAGATGCTCAGAACCTCGCAGTTGATGGTCAACATCTTCAAATAGGCGCATTTCATTTATTCCTCGCGCTCATTCGTGGTAGCTCGGCGGTCAGAACCTGGCTGTTACGCTCACGGTGCAAAGACGTTATTGTTCTCCAGCAAGAATTAAGTGATGAAATAAGCAAGATCCGGCGAGCAACTACCCCATTCCCCGAACCATCCGCGGAATATCTGAGTGCTGCTGAGCGCGCCAAAGCTCTTGCTTCGGCAGACCGATCGCCTCAGATTCTGCCCGAACATTTGCTGGCAGGATTGCTGGAAGCTAGCACTCCCCTGCGCGAGTGGCTCGAAGAACGGGACATTGCGCCAGCCCCTATCCACAAAGCAGCCCCAACTCCCTTGCTTGAAACCTATGGTCGAGACTTAACCCTCCTTGCCGCCGAAGGCAAATTGGGGCCGGTCGTAGGGCGTTCATCAGAATTGAATCAGCTTATTGAAGCCCTGGTTCGTCACGGAAAAAACAGTGCGATTCTCATTGGTGCACCTGGCACTGGGAAGACCGCTATCGTTGAGAAGCTCGCTTTAGAAATGACCAGAGGCAATGTACCCCCTCGCCTTCTGGGTAAACGTCTCGTAGAACTGAACGTTGCGGCGCTCATTGCGGGTGCAAGCTATCGCGGTGAGTTTGAGGAGCGCCTACAAGGGATTGTGACCGAAGTGGAAACGAACGGGAACATCATACTTGTCATTGACGAGTTCCACACGGTTGTCGGAGCTGGCGCGACCAAAGAATCAGGCCTAGATGCCTCGAACATCCTCAAGCCATACCTGGCACGAGGAGCCATCACATGCATTGGGATCACCACTTCTGACGAATACCGCACCTATATAGAACGCGACAAAGCGCTGGCTAGGCGCTTCCAGCCTGTGCAAGTCGTGGAGCCATCAGAAACAGAAACCGCCCAGATCTTGCGTGAACTTGCGCCGCGATTGGAAGCATACCACAGGATATCTATCAGTGAAGCAACAATCGAAGCGGTTGTCAGAAGTACTGGACAATATTTGGTTAACCGGTACTGGCCGGATAAGGCGATAGATGTGCTGGCCAGAGCGTGTAGCCGTGCAGAGATTTCGGGGCGGGATGAAGTTGATCCTGATCTCATCGAAACAGTTGTTGCTGAGATGGTAGGCACGCCAACTGGAGAACAATTGGCCAATAGATTAGCGCGTCTGGAAGACAATCTAAGATCTGTTATCGTCGGACAGGATGAGGCTATCAAACAACTGGTGGAGGCGGTGTTTGTCTCCTACTCAGGATTGCGAGATGTTCGCTTACCACGAGGCGTATTTCTCTTTGCTGGGCCTTCTGGAGTAGGCAAGACACAGCTAGCTCAATCACTGGCCGAGTTCCTCTATGGCACCCAACGCGCTCTTATCCGAGTCGATATGTCCGAGTACTCCGACAGGTGGAATATCTCTCGCCTTGTGGGAGCAGCGCCAGGCTACATAGGCCATGATGAACCGGGACAGTTAACCGAACCTTTGCGAACAAGACCTGCTTCGGTTGTGCTCCTTGATGAAATTGAAAAGGCTCATCCTGAGGTTTTTGACCTTTTCTTACAGCTGTTTGATGAGGGGCGCATCACCGATTCGCGCGGCAATCTTGTAGATGCACGCAGCGCATTTTTTGTCATGACCACTAATCTTGGTGCAACCGGGAAATCTGAAGCAACCCTTGGCTTTTCAGACAAACAAGCGTTATCTGACGCAACAGGGTATGAAAGGGCCATCCGTGCTTTCTTCCGGCCAGAACTGCTCAATCGCATTGACAAGATTATTTTCTTTAGAGCACTGGGACCCGAGGATATCCATGAATTGGTTGACCGTGAACTGCACAGGATACAGCAGCAATTAGCAGAGCAGCAGGGTGTCCGTTTTAGCTTTGAGCAGGATGTGGTTGATTTTCTTGCCGAGCTGGCCATGCAGCAAGATTCAGGAGCAAGGGGGGTAAGGCGCGTGATGGATCAGCAAATCATCGCGCCTATAAGCACAGTCCTGATCGCTGCAGAAAGACGATCAAGTCGATGGCTTCATGCGCAATGTGCCCGGCAAAGTATCGTGTTCGAGTGGGTATAGAGATGCCATTCCGGTTTCAAGATAAAAGGGAAGCGGAAAAGCTTTCTTCACTACTCATTAAGGGCCAAAGGTGGTTGTTCGCCTCTCAACTTGCCCGGGCAGAAACAGCCTTCTGCACTGTGCGAGACAAAGTATCCGCAAGAAAGGACGGCAACAACTATTTCCGTGTGCTCAAACGTGACGCCGAGCTTGGGTTGTGGGCTGTAGCTTATTACCGAGGACAGGCAGAGGCTGGCGGTTATAAAGCGATCACGGGGACAGCTATCCCTGAAGACGAGAATGTTCGCACATTCCTCGGTAACGTCTTTTTCAACAAAGGTGCTGTCTGCGATGAAGCCCTGGCCATCTATGGAGCACTGCTTCGACAGAACCAGTCCCTAGCCCTCAAACTTGCGCCGTTAGCCGCGCAATTGCAGCTGTCCGACTCGAGTCTCCACTTCCTGTCGCACCTGAAGGAAATATTGCCCCAAAAACCAGAGCTAGTGAAGCAGCTGTGTTCATGGTATGTGCAATTGAGTGAGTGGGATCGTGCTTCGGAACTTGCCCAGATACTTCTAGCGAGAGATAGCAAGAATCGGTTTGCTCTCCGGTGCCTGGGCTATATTGAGGAACGGCGACAGAACTGGCCAAAGAGCAAATTGTATTATCGCCGCGTGAAGGATTGGATCAGTCTACTGAGAGTATGTATCGCGGATCAGGATTTTGACACGGCGGAAAGAATTCTCAAGAGATTAAATGCAAGTAAGGACTGGAATCGGCGAGAGGTAGCAGTTCTATCTGGTTGGGTAGATTATAGACGAGGACGAATTGAGAAGGCGCTGGAGATTTGGGAGGCCGCTGGTGTTCTCCAGCCCACCCAAAGCGACTCACTGTCCGCGCTGATTGAAGCACTGTCCCGACTTCGACAGGATGCTTCTGAAGCCTTCCGACTCCTGGCACAGATACGAAATGATTCCGATCCCTTCCTGCAGGCTGCGCTTAGCTTGGCGAAAAATGCCCAAGGCAGTGCAAATCCACAGTTCAGCCAACTACCGACAGTCGTTCGACCGCTGGTCGCCGCACCAGACTTGGCTGTGTCACTCCAAAATGGGCATACACCGGATCTCAACCAGTACCCAGAGATAGACACTCCGGAATGGAATCGCCTTGTGGCAATTTGCTCCGCACAGCGCGGTGACTATGAGCAGGCACTGTATCACTTAGCACACACAGAGGATCAATCCGGTCTGCGACAAACAGTAACGGAACTGGCTGTTGTCGATTGGCTTAGCAAGGGTGAATTCAATGCCGTCACCGACCTGATAGCCCGTCATCCAGACGTGGAGTTGCCGGAACCCTTGGTAGACACGCTGGTGAACCATTTGTGGGGAGCGAGCAGATTCTCAGAATTGATTACACTCTTGCTGGCGCAGCATGATGTGTCCACCGTGGCACATCATCACTTGGCACTTGCCTATACCCACCTACTGGCTCAGAACATCGAAACCCGTGATGACACCCCGGCAAGGACCCTCTTCAAGCGCCTTAAGGTTCAAAGCATAGATACAGCTACATCTGTGCCTGAACTGCTGAGTCTGTTCGCCCTCGGTCACTGGGCCGTGGTGCTCTCCGACGGAGATTATCTTGACCGCTGGGCAGAGCAACGGCTGAGAGTCTTTGGCAGCAGTTCAGCCCCTAATGCAACAGAGAACTTACGTTCCCACGTAACGAAGACGTTTCTCAATTGGATGAATCGCCAACTTGTTGATGTGGTGGATACCGACAGTGATGACTTTCAGTATTTAGCAGCGCTCTTGCCGATCGAAGTTGAGCGTGCCATGGCTGTACGGCACATCTTGCAAGCAGCTGTGAAGCAAAAAAAGCCCTTGCCTCCTGCTATTCGCCAGCTGATTAGCCCAGTACTCGTTCAGAGCTATGGCCACCATGACGCAGGAGCGACACTGCTTCGAGTGATGCCGGAACTTATGCTCTCGCCCCACGAGGCCAGAATCACTAGTCAGGCTTTCTCAGCCTTGAACAGGCCTTATGTGTTCATTGAAAGCGGCTTGTTTGACCGTGCGATCGCCAGCTTACAGAGAGTTTATAAGCAGGAGCCAGACAATAACGAGGTTCGAGATTTGTTGTTATATGCCCTGCAGCGCGGAGCAAATCAAGCCCTGGAAAACGGACAGTGGGACACATCTATGGAAATAGCTGAACTTGGATTGCAGCTCAAGCCTGATAACCGAGATCTGAGGGACTTGTATGCGCGCGCTGCTATCGGCTGGGCCAAGGACAGACTTGAGAGCAGGGATTTCGAATCGGCAATCCGGAAATTGAGGGATGTGCGCAAAAAGGTAGTGTCCGAAAATGCCGAACTGAATGCGCTGTTATGCGATGCGCTTGTAGATCGGGCTGTTGTTATTCACAATGACCGGAACAACCTGAACTTGGCACTTGAGCTTGCTAATGAAGCAATCGGCATTATGCCCGATCACATACGGGCCAGAAATCTGCTAGCGATGATCTATCATAACAGGGCGGTAGCAGCACTGGAAGCAGAACAAGCAGCGTCAGCATGCAACTACGCGAGAGAGGCGCTGAAATATGAAAAGGATCCAGCAACCTATCGGGTGCTTGCTCTTGCCCTATCGCAGTTGAATGCCTGGGAAAGCGCGATAGATGCAGCAGTCAAGGCACTTGAACTCGACAACTCCGACATAAGTTACTCCCTGGCTTTCCGACTGCGCATGACCTTCGCGTACAATTTGGCTAATCAAGGTCAGTATGCCCGGGCTATTAACCTCGTGAGCACCCTGCTTAATTGTCCTGTCCCTTCTGACATGGCTCCAACCGAACCTTGTAGATTTCTATCTGCGTTATGTACTGATTATGGTGTTCAGTTATACCGGCAGAGGCGTGTAGGCGATGCGCAACAGCAGTGGCGCATCGCCATACAGCTGGACCCAAGCAACAGCGCAGCCCGCCAGAACCTACGCGCATCGGGGGTGTGGCTATGAGTTCCATTCTTGAGTCCAACCCTTATGATGTGCTAAGGATAACCCCGCAGACAAGCAAAGAGGAAATTCGGAAGGCGTATGCGCGATCTTCCAGAGGGCGAGCAGAACGAGCAGCCCATGACATCCTCGTTTCGCCAGAGAAACGCCTCGAAATAGATATCTTCCTGCCGGAATGCCTGACTAAAGACGTTGGAACGCCGACTTATGAGCCGAGAGAGGTTGACTGGTTGGGATTCGTCGACCTGCAAGCAACAGTCTCCAATGCAGCAGATGCGCTTATTGCACAAGCGGTTGAGGCGGCGGTTGGTTCGTTTCCACGACCAAAACCGCCGGTATGGACAGGCAAGATCCCTACCCCGCCTTCCAGCCGCTTATTACTCCCTATCCAGCTGCCTCTGCGGCGGAAGCCAAGATTATTCACTCGAATAGTTGCACTGGCAGCAATTCCTGTCTATGCGCTAGCCATCGCGCTATTTGCTTCAAGTTTTGTGATTTCATCCAGTTTGCCACAAAGGCCCACCATTGAGTTCGTTCCGCCCAACGTTGTTCCAGCGCTAACTCACGTTCCCATGCTCCCATCCATCCCTACAATGGAGTTCACTTCCACGTTCACAGCAACACGTACACCCACGACAACCCCCACAGCTACACCTACGGACACCTACACGCCCACAGCAACGCCTACATCTACACCTACAGCAACATGTACACCCACGACAACGCTCACACCTACACCTACGGACACTTACACGCCCACAGCAACGCCCACATCTACACCTACGGTAACACGCACGTCCACACCTAGAACGACACTCACACCATCTCCCATCCCGACACTTACAGGTACACCGGGGAATGGCGCCATGTATACGGTCACCAGTGCTCAGCCTGTGAACGTGCGCTCATGCGCTAGCACAACGTGCTCTATCATCGCTGTGCTCGAGCCGGGCAGTCAGGTGAAAGTTCTGGAAAGGGTGACGGGCGAAACAGTTTTCGGTTCTGAAGTATGGTATCGGCTAAATTACAACGGGCTTGATGGATACATCCACAGTGCGTTGGTGAGTAAATAGCCTGCCATCGTAAACAGACAAAGGGATCACACAATGCAGGACACCATCTTAACAACCACTCTTCTCGAAACCGGTATTGTACAGAGCTTTCAGAATCGACTGCGTGAAACCCGCCAAGTGCTTGGTGTGATGTATGACCATCTCGTTGTCAACATAGAGGCGATTCGAACGGCGAGAATCAAGAGCAAGCCATACCTGCAAATGGGTGTTGCCTACGAATTGTTCCTCAAGAACATACAGGATTATCTTGTCAAACTAGATAACTGGGAGGTGGACTTTCTACGGCAGATGGGAGTCGATTTGGACATGACAGACGATCCAGAACAGATTGAGCATGATCTGAAGAAACTGGTTGATCACTACGAACGCACTTACCTGCTGGAGCTGCTTGAAATCCTTGATGCCATCGAACGCTTGGATACGCGTTGGAGGAACACTCAACACGTCCGTCCAGGTAGGCTAGCTCACCGAATTTGTTCAACGATACAAGCAACATTGCAGAGCTTCCAAGAAAACATCCAGGAGTATCTTGAAACGCAATATGAGATACGCCGTATGACATCAGACGATCTCATCGGAACCTATCCTCCCCTCGATACAACGAGGATCGTGTTCCGTGAAGATCGTAACACTTCTGACGATTTTGTCGTCTCCCGTATCATTTGCCACGCCTACTCTCGGAAGGGGCGTTTATTTCGCAAGGCATCTGTAGGGGTTATTACCAGAGGAGCAAATCAGTAACATGGGCCGCATAATCGGAATTGACCTGGGGACAACGAACAGCGTCGCAGCATACTGGAGCAAGAAACGTCCGAAGGTGATCGAGTATGACACCAGCCTGGGGACACAGTACATTGTGCCATCCGTTGTTGCTGTCGAACAGGGAAAGCGGATCGTTGGGCAAGATGCCAAGGATCGCATTGCCTCTGGCTCGCGTAACATCGTTTACTCTATCAAACGACTGATGGGTATGGATTACGATGATGAACGCACCCAGCGCGTCTTAGGCCAAGTGGGATACAAGGCTCGCAAAGCTCAAAACGGTGAGGTGGAAGTTCTCTTAGGTGACGCCTATTACAGTCCAATACAGATATCGGCGATGATCCTTCAACAGGTAAAGAGTTATGCAGAAGCGCAGTTGGGGGAAAGAGTAACCCACGCCGTTATCACGGTTCCGGCCTATTTTAGTCAGCGCCAAAAAGATGCCACGCGCGAGGCGGGACGCTTGGCAGGGTTACAGGTTGCTCGCATCATCAACGAACCAACAGCTGCTGCGCTTGCGTTCGGTGTGGAAGATCATTCTGATGAAGACAAATACGTGCTTGTCTACGATATGGGAGGCGGCACGTTTGATGTTTCGATCCTGCTGGTGTCGAATCACGCGTATGACGTCTTCAATATCGATGGGGACAACTTCCTGGGTGGCGACAACTTCGATGAGCTTCTAGTTCAAGAGATTCTGGCGCGGACCAACAAGCAGCACCTGGCAAATGATAGTCTCACCCGGGCTATCCTCAAGAACCGTGCTGAGCAAATGAAAATCGAACTGACACGCTCGAGCTCTTCCACAAAACGAGAGAGCTTCCAGACTCTGGGAGGCGCCAATGTCGAGATTGAAGTCACCATCACACGCGAGGAATTCGAGGCGCTGATCGAGCCATACGTTGATCGCTCAATTGATATCGTACATCGCGCCTTACGGGGCGCCAATGTTGACGTTAATGAGATAAGCCATGTACTTCTGGTGGGGGGGACAACCCGCATTCCGTTGATCAGGCGGAAACTCAAGGATATCTTCGGCGAAGAGAAAGTTGAAATCGATGTCGACCCGATGAAATGCGTGGCACTCGGTGCAGCGGTTCAGACAGCGGCCCTACTGCAAGAGGAACTGTCAGGAGAAGAACTAGACCCGGCAGAAATCACCGGCATTGTGGTAGATGAACTGCCAGAAATTCGGATCGCAGATGTCACATCAAAGCACATCGGCATTGAAACAGAAGATGGTACTGGCCTGGCTATCATCATCCCCAAGGGCACGCTAGTGCCAACCGATTCTCCATACCGACGCGAATTCTATACCAGCCGCTTTGACCAGCAGACATACGACCTGCCCATTTATGAGGTCGAGGCGGCTACCGTTGAGGAAGCGCAATCATTGCCACGCACGCGTTGGGAACACGTGGGCAAAGTGACGAATGACAGGATTCCACCAGGCTCACCTAAGCTCACACCCATAATGGTTGAACTATCAATAGACCGCGATGGCATTTTGACTGTCAGCTCGTATGTGAAAAATGCCAAAGACGCAACCATCATTGAGAGAAGCCTCAAGATGGGAGCTCGCCAGCTAGCGAGTCAGGATGAGGCCGAAATGGAGTTTGAGTTCTGGAGTCTATACGTGTCTGTCCTCTCAGAGGACAAACACCTACAGAGATACATGAGCCAGGATCAAATTCGGCGTGCTCGCGATCTGCGCGAGCAAGCGAAGAACTTGATGGAACGCAATGCGTCCAGGCGTGAACAGGAAACACTAGCCGGGCAAATGAAGGAATTTGCCCTAGAAATCCCTGCGCCAGTCGGCGACCTCTTCTGGGCTTCCTATCTTATAGCAAATAAGGATGTGCCTTCTGTGGAACGCAACGAGCTTCAGTCCATGATTGTGCAGATGGAACAGGCTATAGCTCGGGATGATGTAGACGTGGCTAACCAATGGCTCTGCTCGTTGCGCAACAAGAATTTCGAATTGATCGAAAAGCTACCTGGCGGCAGTACGTTACTGAAACAGCAGAGGGCCTAAGTAGTGATCCAGTCCGGGATTTTCTCTAAGAAGCAGGCGCAGGCGGATGGCTCGTCTGATGCGTGCAGCGGGCCTGGTGGCTAACGGGCCATGGCGTAGGCGTCCGCACACCACCCGGCGTGCGCCATAGGCGGTGGCGGCCCCCAACCTGCTGGGGCAAGACTTCAGCGCCAGTCGCCCGAACGAGAACTGGGTGGCGGACATCGCCTACATCGAGATGCAGGAAGGCTGGTTGTGCCTGGCGCTAGTGCTGGACCTGTTCAGCCGCGCCACCGTCGGCTGGGCGATGGCCGACAACCCGCAGTTCACTCTGGTTGAGAACAGCTTGCAGATGGCGCTAGGTCGCCGCACTCCCGACGGCGACCTGTTGTGCCATTCTGACTAGAGCAGTCAGTACACCAGCCGCCGGGTGCAGACGCTGTTGGCCACCTCCAGGTCAGCATGAACGGTGTGGGCAACTGCTACGACAATGCGCCGATGGAAAGTTTCATCGGCACGCTGAAGGCCGAGTGTGCTGACGCTCCTTTTGCTACACGGGCTGAGGCGCGCCGGGCCATCTTCGAGTATCTCGAAGTCTGGTACAACCGCCAGCGGTTGCACTCGTCTTTGGGCTATGTCAGCCCTGCCGCTTTCGAACAGCAGTATGCCGACGAAATCAAGACTGTCCGGTAAAGCGGGGCAAGGTCACTTCAAGCAAACGAATGGTAGCTCACGCCTCCCCATTTTTACAGAAGTATACGGACATCACCTGCTATCCTGTAGTTTAGGAGTTCCTGCTCTCACCATGGATCGCTCTTCTAAAGCAGTATTGAGGCAGATGACGATCGGTAAGGCCAGTCCACACAGCAAACGGCTCCCATCCCGCTTGACACAGCAGCTTAATAGCCCAGTAAAGAACCTCAATATCACGGTCCTTTAGTTCCATTGAAAAGTGGCGGTAGTCGGGACCACGCTTAAGCTTGAATCCAAGATATTTCTCAACTTCAGAAACAAGCCACTGGCCAACATCTTCATCTGTTGTAATCAGCGTGAGGTAACCACTAAGCGAGCGACCAATTTGAAGGAACTGATACGTGATCATGTTGTGTGGTTCCCTTCCCTTTTGCCCACTTCGGTGGGGGCAGTGCAGATATGTGATTATGTTTCTATTCCACACACTCGTCCTATTTGACCCTCCCGCTGTGCACAGCCCACTTTACATAGAAGTGGAATCGGGGTCAAATCCGGAATCTTCTAAAAGGCGAGACGCGAGCATCGGACTAGACCGCTTTCTGGCAAAGAGAAGAGGCTTGCAGCAATAGCTGGGTCCAGCTCTAGTCCTCGCGCAGAGGACGCAGCATAGCCAGCTCCAGTTCAATCATGCGCACCCGCTGTCAGCGCTAGCTAGCTTGCCACAAGGTGGAAAAGACCAGCCTCAAATAGCTGCGTTCATCCAGGAAGCGTGGGATGACCCTGGAGGTAGTTCGTATGCATGGTAAACATCGCAGGAGAGCTAGGCTGTCTCCAGGTCATTCTGTCGGTAGAGTACCGCTGAAAGGCTCAACCCATCGTATACTCTTGTGGACTTGGCCATCCCCAAACCCATCCATACTCGGCATGCCAGTCATGAAAAGGTTGCTCGCCTCAACCGCGCAATGAGGTACATAGCATGTGACCACAACAGGGGATTGGCAATAGGCCCGCGGCGTTCGACCCACACTTCGTAATGGGCAGGGGCCAGCATGGCGCTGTTCACCTGTTCCGGCAAATTAAGAGTACTGTCGGTCTGAGCCTCGCTCCAGCGAATGAGTTCATCTGCGTGCTGCACGTTCCCAATTTCCAGGTAATACCAAGCCAGCCAAAGCGCCAACAATACCCACGCTCCACCCCCATAGTAGACATCGTCCAGATGCCGGTGCACCCCACCAGTTGGAGCACACAGTTCGCGCTCAATGCGTGCGACTGTTCGGCGCATGATGGGATCGTCGGGACTCAGTAGACCATGTGGAACTGACACACTCAGCAGATTGGCATCTACCATATCCAGCCCCACCGACTTGGCTAGCTCGCCGCCAGGGGTGAGGCCATGCTCCAGTACATAAGTGCGAATCTGTTGCGCCGTGTTCCCCAAGTCCAGCGCCGGGACCAGCCGCTGAGCAGCCTGCAGGCCAGCATAGATGGCTCCCAGCGTGCTGATGTGAACATCATCACCGCGCTCCTCCCAACAATCGTAGCAAGGGGTCTGCCACAGTGCTGCCAGATAGCGCGCCGTCAAGCTGGCCGCCTGTTCCCAGGCCAGGGGCAGTGGTCTCAGATGCGTCCGCCGGACGAACTCCGCTAGCGACCAGAGCCAGGTGCCGGGGCCGTCAAGCTGGAATTCGGGCCAGTCATCGGGGCCTTCTTCACCATCGGCGCGATAACGTGCATTCAGGGTATCGGTTGGAATCGGGGGCAGCCCGTTGGCCGCTCGCTCAATACACCTTTCCAGTTTCTCGGCGCGGCGGTTGATCACCCCGGCACACCAGTTGTGAAAGCGAGCCGCACTTTCCCACTGGGCGGCCATACTTGCTTTATAAGCGAGGCTGACCCGTTCGCCATCCAGCGTCAGGGCATAGGCGATGTAAGCCCCATCGCGGAACCAGGAGAACTGGTAATCTGGCATGGTGGGGCATGCCAGATACGCGCCGCCCGGTTGCTGATTGTTGAGGATGACGCTCAGACTGTGCTGAAACAGTATCTCGTGCGCAGTTACAGTCACGGCTGATACTCCAGAACGATCATGGTCCAGTAGTCCAGACGCGGAAGGGTAAAAGTGACACATGCCCCGGCGTCGTTAGCGCCTGCCTTGAAAGTGATCCGCTGTGCGGCCAGATCATCACCATCTGGAGAGGCCAACCAAGCACGGGCAACAGGGCGGTCAGTGTGAATGGTGATGGGCAGATCGACCAGTGCAGCGGGGCCCTTGAAGAGCGGGGTATCCCATCTGCCGCTGTCAATGCCCAGCAGATTGATCAGGTTGAACGTCTCAAAGTCCTGCCCCTGGCGTACAATCACCGCTACTTTATCCCTGGAGCACAGCTTCTGGGTCTCCACCCCCGCCATGCTCAGTGCCGCAGCGCGGGACGCAGTGACATCGATGGTATCCAACGAGAGCACCTCCTCATAGCGCACCAGGAAATCATAGTAGTGGCGCATAACTGCCTGGAGCTCTTCGTCCATCAAGCCGAACTTAGGGAAATAGGGATCGGCCAGCATTGCGCCTGGCTCTCCCAGTTCGAGATGATAGCCGCCGCTGGCAAAAATGATCGCATTCGCCAGCCGTACATTGTGGGCATGATTGGGGTGGATGTACGCAGCGATGATGACAGGCTTTCGCCCGCCCAGACTTTCCGCCTGAGCTATCAGACGGTGCAAGTCCACAAAATCGCGATACGGTTCCCAGACCTCAATATATACGGTGTCCTGATCGGCGGGCGCGACCGTTTCGACGGGCCAGTTCCCCACGGCGTTGAAGATCACTGCGCCCGCTGCTCCGCGCCGCGAACGGACGACCTCTGCGGTCTGGTTGATGAAAGCCGGGATCGCCTCTGCCAGATCAACCCTTTCTCCCGCGGCATTGAAGCCCACCTTGGGCGCGCCATACTGATCCAGATGAATGCCGTCAAAAGGTAACCTGTGCAGGACACGCGCGAACTCGCCCATCAGGTGTTGTGTCCAGGGTGAGTCGGGACTGGGATCCATGATGATGAGGAAATTGTCGCCGAACTCATAGGGACGACCAGGGCCGCTGAAAAGCGCCCAGTCAGGGTGCGACTGGTAGAATGCCACCGACGCACCGTAAATCGCCGTATAGGGCATGGCGGCGATGTGGTGAGCATGCGCTGCGTCAATCAGCCGCGCGATTGTGGAGAGCGCCATGCGCCGGCCCAGTAGATCGCTGTAGACTTCCTCAGGTGACAGTAGGTTCTCGTGCCGGTATTGCCAGTCGTAGAATTGCAGGCCGTTGAGATGGTAGCGTACCGCCCAGTCCATCGTCTCTTCAAAGTTGGAACGGCCCGGATCGAACTGACTCAGAAAACCGTAGCGCGGAGCTTGCTTCCAGCTTATGAGTACGTCAAAAGCAGTGGTATCTGTCGCCAACACGCTACCCTGGTCATCGAGCAGCCACACGGTCAACCCATAGCCGCGCGGAGCCTGCACAGGAGGTGTCCAGGTCAGTGTTGCGACGCCTTGTGCAAGGGGGACATTGAGTGTCGCGACTTCATCCGCCAGATGGGTGATCGTTGCTCGGACAGAGATACCCCCTATCGCCGAGATCGAGAACGTAGCCGGTTCGCCTGGATAGAAGAACGCCTTATCAGGGGTCACATGCACAGCGTATTCGGATTGCATCAAAGCGATACCTCCAGGAAAAAGCGACCATACCAGGACCGCCAGTGACAGGATCGTCCGGTTCACCCTTTGATCGCTCCCGTCGTAATGCCCTGGACAAAGTAGCGTTGGAAGAACACAAAGATGACGATGGTTGGAATCACCGCTGTCAGCGACCCCGCAAAGACCAGCCCCCAATCGGAGGCATGCACGCCGCGGAAGTTAGCAATAGCGATAGGGAGTGTGCGCTTCTGCACATCCGTGAGCACTGTCAACGCCCAGATGTATTCATCCCAGGCCCCCAGGAAGCTGAATACCGCCACCGTGCTCAGAGCTGGTTTGGCAAGGGGAACCATGATCCGCAGAAAGATGACGAAGTGATTCGCTCCGTCAATCAGGGCCGACTCTTCCAGTTCGTGCGGAATACCTTCGAAGAAACCGCGTAGCAGAAACATGTTGAAGGCTATGGCTCCGGCTGTATAAACCAGCACCAAGCCGTTGAGGCTGTTGAGCAGGGCCAGGCGCTTGGCAACCAGAAACTGCGGAATGATTAGCATCATGGTGGGCACCATCATCATCGCCAGCACCGAGTAGAAGAGGACATTCTTGCCAGGGAAGTCGAAGCGAGCAAACGAGTAAGCCATCATGGCAGTCAGGGTGGTCACCAGGGCAGAAGTTGCTACCGCCACTCGCACGCTGTTGAACAGCGCCGTCAGGAAATTGCGACTGCTGAAGGCGGTCTTGAAATTGTCCAGAGTCGGGTTGTGCGGGATGAACTGGGGTGGAAACTCCGGGATATAGGCATGCGCTTTGAAAGCAGTAGAGGCCATATAGACCATAGGGGCCATCGCGATAACTACCCCTCCGCACAGGATGAGCAGGATCACGATCTGGAAACGAAGCTGCCCGCGCCTGCGGATGGAGTGAATGGACAGGGTTGTTTCTTTCATACGCACCCTCTCGTGGGCTAGTCGGTTTCGGCAGGCTGACCAAACAGGCGCATTTGCAGGAAGCTGACGAAGACCACAATGGCGGCCAGAATGTAGCTGAGCGATGCCCCATAGCCGAATTGCAGCCGGTTGAAGGCGCGATCGTACATGTAGCTCAGCACCACTTCAGTCCGGTGCAATGGGCCACCCCCGGTGATCAGATAGACCGAGATGAAGACCTGGAAGCCGCCGATGATCAGCGCTACCAACACAAACAGCGTTGTGCGACGGATCATCGGCAGGGTGACGTGCCGAAACTGCCGCCATTCGCCAGCGCCATCAATGGCTGCGACCTCGTAGAGTTCTACTGGCACGCTCTGCAGCGCGGCCAGAAAGATCACCATCGTCCAGCCCATGCCTTTCCAGATGCCCAGAGCGTAGATGATGACCCAGGCCGTGTTGGTCTCGCTCATCCAATGCACTGGTTCGTCCAGAATGCCCAGGACCGACACCAGAAGATAGTTGACCAGACCACCAGGGTTGGAACTGAAGATGAACTGAAACAGGAAACTGACGACCACCCAGGAAGTAATGACCGGCAGGTAGTAAATGGCGCGGAACAAACGTTTGCCGATGAACACACGGTGTACCAGCACCGCCAGCGCCAGGCCGATGACCATTTGCCCGGCGACAGTGACCGCGGTATAGCGCACCGTGTTCTTCAGGGCGAGCCAGAAATGCTTATCTTGCAGTACATTGCGGTAGTTATCCAGCCCTACAAACCGACTCGCCTGGCCAGGCATGATCTTCCAGTCGAAGAAGCTGATGTAGAACTCGTAGCCGAGCGGATAGATCATCCACAGCACATAGAGAGCCACCCCTGGCAACAGGAACAGGTAGGGCACATACCAGCGATGGTGAAGTCTGGAACGCATCGAGTTGCCTCAGAGATTCTGTCTGGCCATGCCCAGTCTTGTGGATATATCCTGAAGTTGCCTATCACAAGAAGCGAGCGGGGGGAAGCCCCAGGCTTCCCCCCAGGCCAGAGTATGACCTATTCTTCCGCCAGCAACGCATCAATCTCTTCAGCAGCCGCGTCCAGCGCCTCCTGCGGTGAAGCCTCGCCCCGCAGGATGAGCTGCCCGGCATCAGTCAGGATCGCTTCCATCTCCGTCCAGGCGGGATGCGGAGTACGCGCCTTGGCCGTTTCGAGCTGCTTCAGGAAGAGCGGATAGTATGGGTGATTCTTGAAGTAGTCGTTCTCCACCAGCGCGGCGATCACCGTCAACTGCCCGGTCTCAGACATCTTCAACTGATACTCGTCAGACTGCGTGAAACGGATGAACTCCAGCGCTTCTTCGGGGTGCTTCGAACCGGAGAACAAGACAATGTTCTCGCCGCCCACGACCGACACCGAACCGCCCTCGCCCGCGGGCATCAGCGTGGCATGAATCTCGAAATCAGGATACTGGGCAGCAGCCATGGGATACCACCAGGGGCCTTCGAGCACATTGGCAAACACGTCGGTGAAGAAACCTTCAGTGCCCAGTCCACCCCCCAGGAAGGAAGGCGAGAAGCACCCGCTCTGCACCATATCGGCCAGGAACTGATAGGCGGCTACGGTCTTTTCCCCGTTGAGATAGCCGGACGCCTTGGTGATGTCGGGGTCGGTGATGTCGCCGCCAAAGCTCCATATCCAGGGCAACACGGCCCAGCCGTAAGTGCCGCCGTCGCTGAAGACGTATTTATCCTCGCCCAGGGCCTTGATCGGCTCGCACTGCGCTGCCAAATCGTCAATGGTCTGGGGCGGCCCCTGGATACCAGCCGCTTCGTAGAGGCGAGTATTGTAGAGCAACACGCGCGTGTTGGTATCGAGCGGCAAGCCCCAGTAGTGCCCGTCGTAGGCGTTGGTCGCCAGCGGGCCAGGGAAGACCCGGTCGGCGTATTCCTGGAAGTCGGGCATGACTTCGTCGAGGGCAGCCAGTACGCCTAGCTTGGCAAACTCCGGCGACCAGATGATGTCCAGGCGAGCCAGGTCGGGGCCCTCACCACCAGCCAGGGAGGTCAGCAGAGTCTGGCGGAACTCACCGTAGGGGAAGGGAACCGCTTCGACCTTGATGTTAGGATGCTGAGCCTCAAACATGGGGATCAGAGTTCCGACGAGCATTTCATTTTCGGGAGAAGTTTCGTTGTAGGTGTGCCAGAACTTGATCGTCACCACTTCCTGGCGGGCGTGAATGGTGCCGAAAGGCACAGTCAGGGCGACAATTAACAGCATGACAATCCATTTGGTTTTCATCTTGCAGCATCTCCTGTCGTAAATCGAAGAAACGAAGTGGAGGATACAGATTTGTGGTTGATCGTGGGGCGCACCTCCTGGGCTGATTGACTTTATTTGCATATCAAATAAAGCGTGCTCAAAAAAAAGACCAACGTGACCGAGTCAGGTCAGTTCGGGCACACTGAAGATGTTGTTTAGCACCAGACAGGCAGCACCGCGGGCCCAAGCATCATCGCTGACCGGTTCGATCTTCACCTCAAGATGCTCGGCCAGTTGTTTGAAGACGTGGAGACGCATAGCCTGGCGCATCGGATCGAACAGAAAGTGACTCATGCGTACTCCCTCTCCGCTGATGAGGATCAATTCGGGATTGAACAGATTAACCAGGTTTGCTATTGCCTGCCCCAGAAGCCGCCCTGCTTTTTCCAGCACTTCCAGCGCTACCGCATGACCTGCCTGGGCTGCCGCCAGTAGTTCTTCTGGGGTGGATACGTCAAGCCCATTCAGTTTCGCGCGACGGAGCAACCAGGGCTCGGCGACAAACGTTTCCAGGCAACCCCGATTGCCGCAGTTGCACAGGAAACCTTCCGTGTCAACGACGGTATGTCCCAGTTCTCCCCCGCCGCCATGCGCCCCCCGATAGACCCGCCCCTTGATCACCATGCCCATGCCCACGCCGCGCCCAATCGTGATCACCAGAAAGTCGCGCACATGCTGCCCTGTGCCATAGAGCTGTTCCATCAGTGTCAGGGAATTCACATTGTTGTCGAGATAGACCAGACAGTCGAGGCGGTCTTCGAGCAGCTTGGCAAAGGGCACCTCACGCCAGCCGTTGTGCGGGGACACCCGGCATATGCCATTGGCCGAATCGATGATCCCCGCCAGGCCCACGCCGATTCCCAGCAGACGACCCGGATTTACCTGCGCAGCACGGAGCAAGTTAAGAACGCCCTCAGCGAGTTGGTCGGAGGTGCGCTCCGGATCGCGCTCGACAAGTTGGATGGTGTCCTTCGCCACAATATCGGCATTGATATCGGTCAGGGCCAGGGTCGCGTGTTCTTCGGCCAGCTTGATACCGACCACGTAAATGGCAGTAGAGTCCAGGGCGAGCAAGACAGGAGGACGTCCGCCTCGCGACGATCCTTCTTGCTTCTCGTAGACCAAGCCGTCGCGAATCAATTCTGCAGTGAGGCTGGTGACCGTGGCCGGACTCAGGTTGGCACGCAAGGCAATGTCTGCCCGCGCAATAGGGCCATACGTCTTGATGATGTTGAGGATAGACGTACGGTTGATGGCTTTGAGGAGTTCGCGACGAGCCATATACTTTGTTCGCTGAATAAAGAAAGTGCTGTAAACAGTATAGGGTGGCATTTGGGACTTGTCAAGAACGTCATGGAACCTCTCAATAAGGGGTGTCCTGTGCCTACTGACCTGCAGGATGGGAAACTGAGCACGGATCAGTCCAGGCACCTTGTGGGCTGGGATTTCAAGAACAGCTCGCCCTGTATTCAGGGAATTCTTGTTGCGAGGTTCAATAAGCCCTGGAAACCAAGTAGAACAGTGGACAAAAGAACTTGCCCATGACGACGTCTCCAGGCATCACCGTTGATCCCGACCAGATGGATGGTCTGCCGTGCATCCGGGGACTGCGCATCCCAGTAGCCACTGTGGTAGACATGGTGGCTTCAGGCATGAGCGAAGACAAAATTCTGCGCGACTTCCCTGATTTGGAGCGCGAAGATATTCGCGAGGCGCTGCGCTATGCTGCCGCTGCTGTGCGTGAGCGCCAACTCGCCCAGATGGCCTCCGTAGTATGAAGTTTCTGGTTGACAACCAACTATCGCCGCGCGTGGCTCAAGGGCCACGAACTATAGAGTCGTTCGAAAAGCATGGAGAGCAGGGAACTGAGGGCATGGGCGAGAGAAAACCTTATTCCAGCGATTCGCACGATCAGGAATGGGCGCTTCCGGAACCGCCCGTTCAAGTCAGGACAGCAGGCCTACACCGTGAATATGCGCAAGGCGCTAAATACCATCTTCTACGGGTTCAAGACGGGCTGTCGGTGGAGCAGTCAAGGAGACCCCAATATGCATTAGAATAGGACTAGAGGCATCTGGCGGAGGTACGACATGAATAGCCGTACAATCACATTACGTGCCGACCTGGTGGATCGCCTGGAACAGCTTGCGCGCGCCCAGGGACGCTCAATGGACGATGTTTTTCACGATCTGCTGGAGCAGTTTTCACCACCTGTTGGCGCGCCAAACTGGGCGCTAGCGCTTGCCACAGCCATGGAAGATCTTCCCCTGGACTGGCTTGATGAGCCAGAACTCTCAGCACGTAGCCGGGAACACTTCGAGCGCTACCTGGCACAGAAGTGGCAGCGTACCCAGACTGCGGAAACAGGTGAAAATGAATAGCGCCATCGCTGATGCAAGCTTTCTGGTGGCACTAGGGTATCCCCGTGACCGCAACCACAAAGCAGCCAGGTTTTTCGTTGAGCAGAGCGGCTTAGATCTGCTGATTCCTGATATCGTACTACCGGAGGTGATGTACAACCTTCGAAGAGTAGGTGGCACAAAGGCTGCGCTGCGTTTCGGAGAACTCCTGGTTAGCCAGAACTCCCCACTTGTGCCTTTGACCCTGCACGATTTCGCAAGAGCAATAGAGGTGATGCGGACTTATCTGGATGCCGATCTGGATCTGGTAGATTGCTGCATTACGGCGTTAGCTGAACGCTTGCAGATCACCCAAGTTTGCACGTTCGACCGACGCGATTTCTCGATCATCCGCCCTAAACATGTTGAGTACCTCGAAATACTACCCTGAGCAAGGAATCTCTTGTGCGTTTATCCTCCTTATCCTGAAGACTGTCCTTTTTCTGTCCCAATTGATACGCCGGAACCGTTCCGTATCCTGCCGATGCAGGGATCAAGATCGGCGCGGGGGACGTTTCGTGGCCGGGATGCGCATCAAACGGGGCAGCTGTTGAGGGTTGTCACCCGATAAGCCTAACGACTACGAATACCATAATTACTACAAACATCCCGAAAAGGATCGCCCCAGACAATAGTAGGCCCACGTTCAAGGGTTTGTCTCTTCCCAGAGAGTAAGAAGAGAGCAATCCCTCTAGTTGCGCTGCCGCAGCGCGCGCTTGCAGCAGTTCTTTCTCTATCTGATGCTTCTGCTCGCGCAGTTCCGCCTCACTTAGATAACGCTCTTGGCGCAGCTTTTCGAGTTCCTGCTCCAGAACAATAACTCTCTGCTGAGCTTGTTCCAACGCCAGACTCAGCTCCTGATTGCGTTGCTCTAAAGTACGCACCTGAGTTTGCAAGACTGCCACCTGTGCCAAGTCATAAGCACGGGAAGCAGCCTCTACCACAGGCATAGTCTGTGTGGAATAACCCCATTCAGGCGGAAGCTCAGGTAGACCCGCCCATCCATTTCTTTGCTCTGCCTCAAGGCGAGCGACAATCTCATCTTGATCCTGGCCTGCATCTCGCAGGGTCGCCACAAGTAAGAGAACCCTAAGGTCGTGGTCTGACAGAAGTCGAGTCTTGCCCTTAGGGGGAGTGGCCCCAGGGGTTAAGAACGGTTCATAGACGCTTGTCCAGCGCCTGACCGTGTCCCCTGAAACATTGAGCAATTTCGCTAACGTAGCGATTTTCATGCCCTCATTCTATCACATCGTTGCAAACAACACGAACATGCCGCAATGCTTTTCGCACTTATGCGCTTGTGCTGATATGCATATTGTACGCCATGCTCGCATATGTACTAACATATGCGGTATAATTGGCTTGTGCGAACTTGCAAATGTTAGTACATGGCCTCGGATCTAAGGGAAAACAGCTAGCAGGTGAGACTTTCGATTTTCAATTCATGTTAGTACATGCCAGGAGAAACCCCGATGAGCACCTATTGGCCTGTCTCACTGGATGTCGGTAATGCTCTGTGCAAAGGCGTGCGCGCCAATGCCGCCCCGGTGGTCTTCCCCAACCTGGTGGCCACCGACCGCAACAACATCCTGCGCGACTTCACCGGCTTCACCGCCCGCGACCCGCTCATTGTCGAGATGGACGGGCAACGCTGGGCGGTGGGCGACAGCGCCGCTGACCTCAGCCGCACCCCGCGCGCCCAGGTAGGTTATGCCCGCTACGACAGCCCGGACTTCAAGGCGCTGGTGGCGGGATTGCTGGGCGAGATGTACCCCTCGCGCGGGGGGACGATTGCCCTCACCTTCAGCCTGCCGGTGGATGGCTTCGGTCAGGCCGCCCGCCAGATTCGTCGTCTGGCCGGGACGTGGGATGTCGTCGTCCGGGGGCGGCGGCTCACCTTCGAGCTGCCCGCTGAGCTGATGACCCCCGTGCCGGAAGCCTTCGGTTCGGTGTGCTACTTCATGCTCTCCGAGGATGGCACGCGCATCGTGGATGTCGAACTGGCCGAGTCGCGAGTAGCGGTGGTGGACATCGGGGGTTACACCGTGGATGTGCTGACCTTCCGCGAACTGAGCCTGACGCCAGTGCACGGCTCGGTCGAGCGTGGCGTCATCCAGGTCAAAGAGGACATCAACCGCGAGATCAAGCACCGCTTCAACCGCCACGACCTGGATCCGCGCGACCTGGAAGCCATCCTGCGCCCCGACCGCGCCGGGCGGCACTACTACCGCCATGCGGGCCGCCTGGAGGACGTGACCGACATCGTCGAGGAAGCCGTGTGGGAACTGACCACCGGCGTGCTCAACGTGTGGAGCAATCAGTTGCGCAACGGTCTGGACTACGACTTCGTCATTTTCACCGGCGGTGGCGCGCCGCTCATCCGCCCCTTCCTGGAGCAGCACATCCAGCACCACAACATCCTGCGCGTGGACGACCGCTACGCGCACCTGGCCAACGCCATCGGGGCCTGGCGCTTCGCCGCCTTCCGCCGTGCCAATGGCTGAGCAGGGGGCGATGAAGGGCAAACGGCGCTCCCACAACGGCCCGCGCGACCGGGTGGGTTTTCGCCTGGGGAGCAGCGAGCGCGACCGCTACCTGGCGCGCAAGATCGAGCACGCCCGGCGCGAGGATGTCAACGTCAGCGACCTGATCAAAGAACTGCTCTTCGCCTACTTCACCGGCGACCTGGACACCTTCAACCAGCCCGGTGACCCGCCCGCCACCGAAGTGATTGACGAGCGCGTGGCAGCGGCCAAAGCGAAGCTGTTGGGGCTGAGCTTCCACGACCTGGAGCAGTAGGAAAAGCGAAATGGCACTGGCAGGGCAGGGTGGAAAGCATGATTCTCACTGGAGAGGGCTACAATGTCCAGAGAAATCGTCAGGACTTCGGCGTCATGCAGGGCGATCAAATGGTGGAACGTACCGGTGCAGCCTTTCTTATCGTGTGTCTCGTTCTTCTTCATGTACCTCCCCTTGCTTTTGCTCAGGGAAATGCCCAACGCCCACCCATCACGTCCGAGAATGCAGCCAATGTTGTGCTATTGGGGGTTGCGGGCGCCGAGCCGATCGCTGATCTGGCTTGGTCGCCTGACGGACATACCCTGGCTGTCAGTACGAAGAGTAGAGTCCAATTGCTCGACCCGACCGATCTACATCGCCCAGCAACCATTTTGCGCGACTCGGCCTGGGAACAGATACTGGTCCAGTACTACGACAGACGAATACACCATCCCTCTTCCGGCGGAGGGGATATTGCTTTCACACCAGACGGGAATACCCTCATTGTAGGCAATGATCCTTGGCTTGATTTCTGGAATCTTCAAACCAACACGTTACAGGGGGTATACTTTAGCGGTGAGCTGGGAACCGATCATTTCGCGTACGACGCTGATCATGACATCCTGATTATTGGCGGAGACAACGTCAACTCCTTGACCGTAGTGCTCGACTCGATCACAGGGGTGACGCCAGCAGAAGAGGCCCCAGACCTTCTATGGGATCAAGAAGATTTCTCGTACTTCCGACTCCAACAAGGTCTGTGTGTGAGTGATATTGAGATCAGTCCGAATAAACAATACATTGCGATCGCCAGCTCCATTAATCCCGACTGCCCCATCAATTACCCCGCTGTCTATCCGGGTGCCTCTTCTGAAGTTCGGGTATGGAACATAGCGCACGCAAAGAGAACTGTCGTCCAAGGAGCAAGTAAGGAAAGCGATGCACGTCCTGCTCCTGATCTGGTCTTATATGGCCATACCGAACCGGTCCGGCACGTAGCCTTCAGCCCAGACAGTTCACTGCTTGCGTCGGCAGGGGTAGATGGCACTGTCCGGCTGTGGTCTGTGCCCGCAGGTGAACCTGAAGCTGTGTTGCAGGGGCACCTGCTGGACGTATGGGACGTCAACTTCAGCCCAGATGGGACGCGGTTGGTATCCGCCGGCTCTGACGGTACCCTACGTCTGTGGGATGTGGGAACTGGTGAGGAAGTATGGGTGACCGACCCAGCCGGCGCGGCTTTGACTCTTGCCGTCTTCAGCCCTGACGGCACACGTATCGCAGCAGCCGGCCAAGATGGAAGTCTGCGGATCTTCAAGGCAGACAGCGGCAAGTTACTCGACAGCTTTCCTGGCTTCCGTCCTCTATGGGGTGTTGCTTTCAGCCCTAATGGAGAGACAGTCGTTACAGGAGACAACAACAATGAAGTGATCCTGTGGAATGTTCTCCCCACAGAACCTGCTGCTACCATACGCCAGATTCTGCGAGGACACGTTGGCCCGGTATATGACGTGGCATACAGCCCCGACGGCATGCTGCTCGCCTCAGCCAGCAGCGATCACACGGTGCGCCTGTGGAACGCGCAGACTGGCGAGGAGATCGCGGTGCTGGAGGGCCATACAGCCTCTGTATATGGAGTCGCTTTCAGCCCTGATGGTACACTCCTTGCCTCTGCGAGCTGGGACCGCACCGCACGACTGTGGGATGTCGAGACGCATGAGCAAGTCGCCGTGCTCACCAGTCGCATCTGGGTTTTCAGCGTGGCCTTCAGCCCAGATGGTAGGTTGCTCGCTTACGGCGATACACACCTGTGGGATGTGGTCAACAAGCGAGAGTTGGCGCAATGGGACACATCCCATGGCTGGAGTGATAGTTATGCCCCCCCCATCAGCAAGCTCTTGTTTACAGAGGACGGACGGCTACTCCTCAACAGTGGTTATCTCCATAACAACAGCATCTGGAACATTCGCACCCTACAACGCAAAGAATTCCCAGCCTTGCCAGAGATTGCCTCACCAGCCATTGCCACGCGAGGTAACTTGCTAGCAATCAATTCCCTGGGACTATTCGACCTGAGGGCCAAGAAATGGCTCACTGAACCCAGCATAGTCGATCCCCGCCATGTCACTGACCTGACACGCGATGTCGCTTTCAGCCCGGATGGCACGCTGATCGTCACTGTGGGGAACGATGGTTTGCTGCGCTTCTGGGGTGTTGCCGGAGGCCAACCAGACACTACGGCAGGCGAATACTCCAATACACCTGGTCGCTATTCAGTTCAACAGAACGGCGGAGAATGAACCACAGGATATCTCTATCCGATGTTCTTTTCACAGTGATTGTGCCTGTCGCCATCTTAGTCACCGGCACAATCTGACCTGTGCTGACCGTATAAAGGGCAAAGTTGCCGTCAGACTCTTGCAGCAAGATCTGTCCCCGCTGTGGCAGGGACAACACGACTCTACCAGGCAGGAGTTGTTCTCTCCCTCCTTCATCCAGATACACAAGCCGGTGCGATCCTGTTAAGGGAGTGAGCAGAAGACTTGTATCAGAGAACCAACTGGCTGATGCGGGGAATTCAGAGACTAACCGACCAGTCTTCAGATCCACAATGACGTACTGGTGAATGAAGGTTTCGTAACAGTCTCCAGGGTCGCTGAAAAGTGCGCAACCTCCGAGGTCGAAATTGGGGTCGGGATCCTGGCCCATCTCAACAGTACCGCTGTGCCCTATACCCAACACCACATAGCTACCTTCAGGCGAAACCCTGCCGACCCATTCTATTTCGCCAGTGAAAAGGGCAGTGCGAGCGCCCGTTTGGAGGTTGTAGCGCACCAGAGTCATGGACGGGAACAAAGCGCGGTAAAGGCGGTCTCCGCTGCCATCAGGAATGGGAAGGCCGTACTCGCACAGATCTCCAGTGTCATAGTGGGTGCGCTGACGGGTCAGCGCGTCATAGCGCGTCAGGTAGCAAGGTCCTGCTGAGGGGCCGTCTTCCATTTCTGCATGCATAGCTTCGACAGAAGGCGGGTCTGAGAGGGTACGAGGCGAGAAACGTAACATGCTGGCAGCAAAGTCAATGCTGTCAGGGCGTGAGGCATCACCAACATATACGTTTCGGCCCGACCACTCAGGCATAGCACTGACACTGATCACAAAGTGCCTGTCATCCAGCCACCCTGTTATGCGGATATCCTCTCCAGGATCTGGCCGCACAGCGCCTAAGTTGAGAATCTGGTCTGTGAGAAGGTTGTAGCTGTAGAACCGATAGTAGTATGGGTATCCTTGAGTTTCATCAACGACTGTGTAAATTGCGCGGCTCCCATCCGGTGTCACAAGCGGAAGCTCGATTGACCAGAGGTTGCGGGTTACCACTTTGGATAGGTTGAGGTACGTGCGACCGTCCGTCAAGGGCTCGCTTTTTTGACCAGTGAGGATCGAGCACAGTCTCAGGTGTACCCCATCCCAGGTGAACACCCATGCCTGCGTGATCGGCTCGGCTGCTATCGTCCAGCCAACCTCCTGGTCGAAGTACTTCCCGTAACCTGAAAAGGTCCGGGTTATTTCGCAGGGCAGGTCGATCGGGTCGAAGTGAGCGCTGTCCGGGTTGAGAAGCCAGGCACTGATCCCGCTGTCTGGATCTTCCTCAAATACCAACCATTGCCCATCTGGTCGCAGATAGACACTGGGCAATGATTCCTCGAGCTCGTAATCATACCTGGTATGGACAGTACTAAAGTCAGGCGGATAGGGGTAGGCCTGCCAGCCGTTAGCGGCATACAGGTATAGAACCCGCGCTTCATTGTCGGCGACAGGACTGACTTCCACTACCTCTATGCTTGCGGTGAAAAGATCTTCGGGGCGTGGAGGCCAGGTATCGCCCGTCTGGGCATTGACCAGACTACCGCCAAGGAAAGCCAGCGCAGAAAGAAGGATAGCAATCTGTCGGTTGTGCTGTGCCATTTGCTTTTGCTCCAACATTATTGTCCTAATGGGAGAGTCCAGCTTCTATTGGTTCCGATGCCTGTCACATTGGAGCTATACATAAATTCTAGCTAAGTCATGCTTTCCACATGCTTACGGCGTGGTGGATTCCCCAGCGCTCGCTTCGGCGAAGAACTGGCCCAGTGGTGACCAGCCAGCCTCTGGAACAGGCAGCAAAAGGCAATACCCCACCGCCCTGAGCGAGGCCAATGGCGCTTTTTAAGCCTGGCTCAGCCAGCAGTTATGCCTCTGTCACCGCGCCGCGCCGGGCGGCTACGCCTCAGTAGTGCACCACGTCAGCGTACTTGCCCATGATGTAGCGATAGCGGTCAGGCATATCGCCAGCCGCGTCCGCCAGCGCCGTGCGCGGCCTTTCTTCCAGCGCGATGCGAATCGTCTGTACGACCTCGTCCAGGCGTGGGACATCGCCCTTCTTGCCACGCCAATCGCTCCTGTACCACCAGCGCTCGAAGGTGCGCAGGTCGGCGCTGCTGTAGCCGCGCCCGTCACGCCACAGCAGCGCAGCCACGCGGCGGATTTTGGCCTTGTTGGCCGCGTAATCCAGGCGGCACACGTTGGCCAGCGTGTGGCAGAAGTTTCCCCAAGAATCTTTCAGCTTTTTCTGATCCGGTTTCTCCAGGGGGGGGGCGCCGTCAGGCGCGACGGGCGGCGCAGCCGCCCCCGTCTGGTTCATCTGGATATTGTCTTCTCTCTGGTTCTCTTCGATCTCGTTCCCGTCGGCGACGCAGACCACCTCCGGCCCGACCGGTAGACCAGGATCATCAGCGGCGCAGACTACCTCTGGCTCGACTGGTAGACTACCCCTGTCTTCCGCCGGTGCAGGGCGTAGACTACCTGATGGCGGCTCTGCCGGGACCAGCAGGCGGTAGTGATTGACCGCGCGGGCGCGCTTGCCGGGCTGGTAACGGCGGATGATGCGGATCAGCCCCTTGGCTTCCAGCGACTTGAGATACTTGCTCACCGACTCGCGACACATATGGGCGGTTTGCTGCAGGCGGCTGTAGCTGGGCCAGGCCAGACCGCTCTCGCGGTTGACGTGGCGGGCGATGGCGACGTACAACGCCAGCTCGAAGGGATTGAGATCAGCGCGTTCGAGCACGGCGTTGTAGACCATGGTGAACGGGATAGTCCGTTCGGGGGCGGGGGCGACAGTTTCAGTCGTCACGGCAGACACTCCTTTTATCTCACTCAGGCGGGGCGATCCCACCTGTCCGACCACCAGGGTGGACTCGCGCCAGGCTCGGAGTGGATACGGAGTGTCTGCTGAGAGTACGGGGGAGTTGCCTGATTTGACTAGTGGTATTTTGATGGTATACTCATTAATGTAAAACCAAATCAGGGCAATTCCAGCCCGCCCAGCAGCACTCGCGCGTTCGGTTGACGGCCTTTGGCGCGAGTGCCCGCTTTTTTAAGCAAGGCTACGACTCCCACTATACACCGATTCGGCGCGCAGCGCGAGTCATTGCTGCGCGTTCCTTCTGTTTCGGCCCTTCCTATCCTCTGTTGTTCATGATACATTCCATCTGGCAGGGGGAAGCGTCCGGCCAACCCTCCTGAGTGAACGAGTGAACAGATGCATCCCTTGAGCGAGAGCCCGCCCGACGGGTTTTTCGCGTTTCCCCCTGCACTGTGTTGCCTCGTTTCACCCCCTCAGGAGCAGGACGATGGTCGCTTCTCTCCCTCTGGGCCAGGGACGAGTCACCCTGGTCGACGACGAAGATTACGAACGGTTCAAACGCTATCCCTGGTTTCTGACGCACAACGGCTATGTGGCGGGCTATGTGCCCTACCAGGGGCGCTTCACCCTGGTCTACCTGCATCGCCTGGTGCTGGACGCGCCGCCCGACTGGCTGGTGGATCACTGCAACGGCGACCGGCTGGACAACCGGCGAGCTAACCTGCGGCTGGCCACCGCCGCGCAGAACGCGCATCACCGACAGCCGCTGGCCGACAGTCAGACTGGCCTGAAGGGGGTCGGCTGGCACAAGGCGCGGCGCAAGTACCATGCCCGCATCCAGTACCAGGGGTTGCGCTGTCACCTGGGGTACTTCCAGGATGTGGAAACCGCGGCATTGGCTTATGACGAGGCGGCCCGGCGGTTGTTTGGCGCGTTTGCGGTGCTCAACTATCCGCAGCGTGCAGCGCCACCGAGGGTGGCCCGTAGCGTGGCGCGGCGGCTCGCGCGGCGTGGCTTGCTGCCCGGTGACCAGAGTGGCGCGGGGCAGGGCCTCTGAGCGAGCCGCCAGGCGGCCTTGGGACGCGCCTGTGGTAGTCGGCTACCCTCGACGCACGACTCCACGCTCTGCAGCCCGCAGGCTCGCTCAGAGGCCCAGGTTGTACGACTTGCTCTGGGAATGAGTCGGGAAAGCAAGGGGCGTGGGCTTGACGGAGTGGGGGGCGGACTCCGCATGATACGCAAGGCCATCCCAAACATAGAAACCGCCCCCCCCTCACCGCTGACATCAAGACCCGCCGCCCGCCCGCCATTCCCCTGTGGTTTTCCCCTCAAGCTCTGGTCTCCAATGGCTCTGCACTCATGGGGTACGTGGCTGGCCCCGCAGAGCCACGAAAACAACGGGGCGTGAAAACGCCCCTTTTCTGTTGCCTTCTCCTCATGTATGCTGAAAATGCCACTCCTTCCGGATGGCGTGTCTCCGAACAGCGGCCCGCTGGCAACGGGCCTGGAGAAGGGGCGCTGATGCGCCTCTTCTCTTTTCCCGGCCCTGGCAGAGGCAGGTCATGAGAGCGCCGCCCTGACCTCGGAACCGTTCCGGAGCAGCGCCTGAAGTAACAGGAAACGGCTGGCAAGACCGCAAAGTCGCTGATTGGCATAGCCGTAGTTGTCAGCCTGTTTGCGTCCGCGGGGCGAACTCCGGAACAGGTGCTCTCCTGCTTCCAGGGGGTGCCTGAAAGTTGAGCCTCACCACCGCTGCGGGGCGGTCAGCGCGTCTGATGCCTGAAAGGGCGGCAGGCTCTGTGGCGTCCAGCTTCGGAACCGTTCCAGGGCTTCACTGGTTGGGGCGGGGGGACGCCGTTGCCAGGATGCCTGGAAGGGTAGGGGCGGGGCTTCTCTCTTCAGGCTTGGCGTGTGCTCATCTGGACCAGCCTGCGGCGCGCTCAGACGGCAGTGCTCCTACCTTCAGGCTGGGCAGAGACCAGGTGTCTTGCCTGAAGGACAGAGAGCATGAAAGCCTTGTCTACCCAGACATGTGGCCTGCCGGGACAGATTGTCCGTGCCTGTGTTGCCCGCCCCTCGAGACCGTCTGTGAGCTCCGGCCCGACGACCTTCCCTTTCAGACCAGCACAGGCCTCCCATGCACGGATGGGGCGTCTCGCCGACGACCCGCCCTTCCTTCAGGCAGAGGAGGCCAACCTGCCAGGATGCCCAACGGGACAGCAAGCAGACAGAGCACCCATGCCCTGAAGGCCAAAGCTGCGGCAACGGGTCCACGAGTGGACAGAGAAGATCAGCCCTGAAGAGTTTGCCTGGAGGACTGGGCCTTGAATTGCTCATCAGCCATATGGATGGCGAGAGCTAGACGCTTTGGTTGAGGCCTGTGTGGGTGAGGCAGGCTTAACACCCCGTCCAATCCACCCCTTACCTGCAGGCATTTCCGAATTTGATCAGCCCGAAAAGAGTGCAATTTTGTGCAATTCCCCGGCGATCTCCTATGAAAGACCTGTTTCCTGAAGCCTGCTGCACAGATGGATGCTAACCTCCGGAACGCTCCTTCTGGCCAACCTTTCGCCTGGTGATTTGTTGCCTCTGTCCAGGCTCTGTCGGGATATGTCTTGGTTAAGCTGCCTGCAGGCATTTCCGAATTTGATTCCGAGTTTGATCAGCCCGAAAAGTGTGCAATTTTGTGCATCTCCCGGCGATCTCCCTTGAAGGGCGTGTTTCCTCAACTCCTTGCGCAAACGGATGCTGACCCTGGAGCGCACTTTCTGGCCAGGGTTTTTTTCTGGCGATTCTGCGGCATCTGTTGCCTCAAGTACCTCGTGGAAGGCTCTGGCACGGATCACCCCTATGCTGGCCTTGAAGGCTGACTAGTCCTGACCAACAGACTGATGCCATTCTGCGCTCTATATCGGAGAGTGCCTGACTGGGCGTTTCACCGTTGGCTATAGCGGTCGGCAGAATGGTTGCTAGCACGCGAGGGTTGGCTACGGAACCGTTCCGTACCAGGCCGGGGCTTTCAGGCAAAACTCGGCTGGATGTACGCACTGGTTGTCTCAGGTTCATCCGAAGCGGTGTATTATTCGGTATAGATGTTCCGCCAGTGCGGTGATCGGGTGCTGCGCACCTGGCTGGTGTCGATGCTGAATCGGGAAGGGTATTTACCGTGAGGCCTACCGTTTCATCCCCGAGCAAGAGCTATGCCCATCATATTGACTGAAAAAACTGTACAGACGAGGGGCAGGGGGCTGAACATATTCATTCATAAGGCGCAGGAAGTAGGAACATGCACCAGATCACCGTCACCGTAGGGAAGAGAGGGCAGATCACCCTGCCCAGCGCTATCCGTCACCAGATGGCCATCCAGCATGGCGACCGCATGGCTCTGGTACAGGAAGGGGATCGCCTTATCCTGTTGCCGCTCGGCCAGATGCTGTTGGATCGGCGCGGTAGCGTGCCAGAGAGCGCCCCGCAGGACTTCTCGCAGATCCGTCAGCAAGTGCTCCAGCAGCGCGCGAGAAAAAGGGGCGAAGTCAAGGCTTGTGCCAAGCATGAGCGGATTTCGATTGACCCGCGGGTGATGGCCGGCAAGCCCTGTATCCGGGGGACGCGCATGCCAGTTGACCTGATCCTGGAGGAGCTGGCGGCTGGCCTAACCTATGAAGAAGTCCTGGACGCTCACCCACATCTGACCCGCGAGGACATTCTGGCGGCCCTGGCTTTCGCTCATGACTGTCTGACGCAGCAGGACATCATTCTGGGCGAGGGTGGAAGATAGAGAGACCAGGAGAACTCTGGTGAAGAAGGGCAGCGACGAACAACCGACAGGCGAGCTTGAGCCGCGTTACACGTTCATCCTCAATCCCTATACCAGTCTGCGTTTCAGCATCTGTCCGGGCTGTGGCAACCGCACTCGGCAGCGCAAACTGCCTTTGCTGATTCACGTGGCTCCCCACCACCTGCTCCTCCTCCACAAGACTTGCCGCTATTGTCCGGATTGCGATCTGCTCATCGTGCATCAGGACGAGCTAGAGGAATTGCTGGTGGCCATCTTCACCGAACACGACCCGACCATCATTGGCAACGAGTACCTGGTACTGGGCACGGTTGAACACGCCGCCTGGCGCAAGAGGGTATCGGGCGTGTTACCTGTGAACGAGGTACTTGACCATCTGCACAGCTTCAAGGCCGTCCATCAAGCTCAACAGCGGCCTGCGGGCTGGTATCCTTCCGCACCAGACCCCTGACACCTGTTCCCGACTGGCAGCTTCTCGCCTTCAGGTTGAGACGTACCACGGACAGACCGCTTGCGCTTTGGGATGACCACGGGTAGGGCGATTACGGAACCGTTCCGGAGGTTACCCGTTTGGGCGGCGCGTAGACCCTCCCTATAATGAAAGCCAGTAGCCTGGAAGAGGTAGGTGTGGGAGTGGGGCATGGTCAGGCTGGAAGAACTCAGGCCGGGGATACAGATCCGGGGAATCGACGCGCAGCAACCAGTTACGGTGGTTGACCTGCGCTGGCATGGCACGGGCGCGGTGGAACTGTTCTATCAACGTCTGGATGGCCGGACTGGCGCGCAACTGCTGTACCGGGCCGACGAGGCGAAGCTGGAGATCGTCGAGACGGGGCGCGCCTGGGACTTCCAGGCCGATGGGGCACTGCTGCGTCTGGCTTCCGAGGCCTACCGCATTCGCCTGGCCCATCTGTTCGACCCGGTGCTGGCGGTACACACCTCGCTCATCGAGCCGCTGCCGCACCAGATCACAGCGGTCTACCAGGAAATGCTCACCCGTCAGCCCTTGCGCTATTTGCTGGCCGACGATCCAGGAGCGGGGAAGACGATCATGGCGGGCCTGCTCATCAAGGAATTGATGCTGCGGGGCGATGTCCGCCGCTGCCTGATCTGCGCCCCAGGCAACCTGTGCGAGCAGTGGCAGGACGAGTTGTGGTACAAGTTCCAGCTTCCCTTCGAGATTCTGACGCGCGCGACGGTCGAGACCTCGTACACCGGCAATCCGTTTGCCGAGAAGGACTTGCTGATCATCCGCCTGGATCAGGTGAGCCGTGACGAGACCCTGCAGGCCAAACTCCGCGCGACCGAATGGGATCTGGTGGTCAGCGACGAAGCGCACAAGATGTCGGCCTCCTTCTTCGGCGGCGAAGTCAAGGAGACCAAACGCTACAAGCTGGGCAAGCTGCTGAGCGGCATCACCCGCCATTTCTTACTGATGACGGCCACGCCGCACAACGGCAAAGAGGAAGACTTCCAGTTGTTCCTGGCGTTGCTGGACGCCGACCGCTTCGAGGGGCGCTTCCGCGACGGCGTGCACACGGTAGATGTGTCCGACCTGATGCGGCGCATGGTCAAGGAGAAGCTGCTCAAATTCGACGGCAGACCGCTGTTTCCGGAACGGCGTGCCTATACCGTGGACTACCGTCTATCTGAGGCCGAAGCGCAGCTCTACGATGCGGTGACAGAGTATGTGCGCCAGGAGTTCAACCGGGCCGACCAACTGGACAACAGCGGGCGTAAAGGGACGGTCGGCTTTGCGCTGACCATTCTGCAGCGGCGGCTGGCGTCGTCGCCGGAGGCCATCTACCAATCCCTGCGACGGCGACGCGAGCGCCTGGAGAAGCGCTTGCACGACGAGAAGCGACTTAAGCGGGGGATGGAGCTATCCACGCAGGCGGATGAACTCTGGCTGGACGAAGAAATGCTGGAGGAGCTAGAGGACGCGCCGGATGCTGAGGTGGAGCAGATCGAAGAGGCGGTGGTGGACAGCGCCACGGCAGCGCGCACCATCGCCGAATTGGAGGCGGAGATTGAGATTCTGCGCCGCCTGGAACAGATGGCCCTGGCCGTGCGCCGCAGTGGCACAGACCGCAAGTGGGAAGAGCTGTCGAGCCTGATGCAGACCAGCGAAGAGATGTTCGACCCGCGCCAGGGCCGCCACAAGCTGGTGATCTTCACCGAGCACCGCGACACGCTCAACTACCTGTGGGAGCGCATCAGGACATTGCTGGGGCGCGAAGAGGCCATTGTGCAGATGCACGGCGGCATGACGCGCGAGGAGCGCCGCGCGGTTGAGGAACGGTTCCGCAACGATCCGGAGGTGGTGGTGCTGGTGGCCACTGATGCGGCGGGGGAGGGCATCAACCTGCAGCGCGCGCACCTGATGGTCAACTACGATCTGCCCTGGAATCCCAACCGGCTGGAACAGCGTTTCGGGCGCATTCACCGCATTGGTCAGACCGAGGTCTGCCACCTGTGGAATCTGGTGGCGGGTGAGACGCGCGAAGGCCACGTCTACCGGCGGCTGCTGGACAAGCTGGAAGTGGAACGCCAGGCGCTCAACGGCCAGGTCTTCGATGTGCTGGGCCACTTGTTCAATGAGACGCCGCTGCGCAGGCTGCTGGTGGAGGCCATCCGCTACGGCGACCGCCCGGAAGTGCGCGCCCAACTGGAACAGGCGGTGGACAACGCGCTGGATCGGCAGCGCGTGCGCGAACTGCTGGAGCGGCGCTCGCTGGCCACCGAGAGCCTGGACATCAGCCGCATCGCCCGCATCCGCGAGGATATGGAGCGCGCGGCGGCCCGTCGTCTGCAACCCTTCTACATCCGCTCGTTCTTCCTGGGGGCTTTCGAGCACCTGGGCGGGGTAATTCGCGAGCGTGAGCCGGGGCGCTATCAGATCACTCACGTTCCGGCGATCATCCGCAATCGCAGCCGCGAGATGGGGGCAGCCCGGCCCGTGTTGCCGCAGTACGAGCGCATCTGCTTCGACAAGTCGCTGATCACCGTGCCCGGCAGACCGCTGGCGCAGTTCGTCTGTCCAGGGCATGCGCTGCTGGACGCGACCATTGACCTGATCCTGGAGCGCTACCGGGAAGTGCTCAAGCGCGGGGCAGTGCTGATAGACCCGACCGATCCGGGCCGGGACATCCACGCCCTGTTCTACCTGGAGCAGACTATTCACGATGCGCGCACGCAGGCCGAAGGCGGGCGGCGTGCCGTCTCCAGGGAGGTGCATTTCGTCGAGATAGACAGTCAGGGGCGGGTGCGCGACGCAGGTAGTGCGCCATACCTGGACTATCGGCCAGCCACACCTGAGGAGCTAGAGGCGCTGCAACCCTACCTGTCCGCCGACTGGCTGGCAGGGGCGGCCCTGGAGGAGCAGGCCCGCAGCTACGCCATTGCGGAACTGGTTCCGGGGCATCTGGCGCAGGTACGGCAGCGGCGTGAGGAACTGATTGACAAGACGCGCGCGGCGGTGCACGAGCGGCTGACCAAGGAGATTTACTACTGGGACAGGCGCGCCAATGAGTTGCGCGCCCAGGAGCAGGCCGGGCGACCCAACGCGCGCATGAACTCGGAGCGCGCCCGTCAGCGCGCCGACGAATTGCAGGCCCGCCTGCAGCGGCGCATGGCCGAACTGGAGCAGGAGCGTCAGCTTTCTGCGGCCCCGCCGGTGATCGTCGGCAAGGCGCTGATTGTGCCCGCCGGGCTGCTGTGGGGCGACCAAACACCAGCAGAAATCGTAGACCGGCGCATTGTCGAGCAGATCGCCATGCACGCAGTGATGGAGACGGAGATCGCCCTGGGGCACGACCCCTGCGACGTGAGCGCGCGCAACGAGGGCTACGACATCGAGAGCCGCGACGGGCGCACGGGACAATTGCGTTTCATCGAGGTCAAGGGGCGGCGGGCCGGAGCAGAGACGGTGACGCTGACCTATAATGAAATCAGGACGCTGGCCAACCGGCCCGACACGGGCATCCTGGCCATTGTGCTGGTGGATGAAGACGGGCGGCCCTCTGCGCCGCGCTATATCTTCGGTGCGTTCGACCGCGAGCCGGAATTCTCGGTGGTCAGCGTCAGCTACAATATGCGCGAGTTGCTGGCGAGGAGCGAGGAGCCGCGCTGAGGATGGTCTGGGTGGAGAGACCCCGGTCTCACTGGTTTCGATACACCGCGCTCGCCATGACTGAGGAGACAGGGAAGATGCCTACCATCCAGGATATGACCGGACGATTTGAAACGATTCGTCGAACGGACGATTGACGAGCGCCTGGCGCGCCTGCTAGGTGAGTTTGAGATTGCCGACAGACTGGCTGAAGGCAGGGAACTCACCTGGGACGACATACGTGCGGCGGTCGAGCGTCATCGGTGGACACCGCCGCCAGGGGCGAGGTCATCCCTGGAGTTGTTGCGCGAAGATCGAGAGGGTATTTGATGATGACTCCACGCAAGAAATTGATCGAAGTCGCCCTGCCGCTGGAAGCGATCAACGAGGCCAGCGCGCGGGAAAAATCCATCCGGCATGGACACCCCAGCACACTGCACCTGTGGTGGGCGCGGCGACCACTTGCCGCCTGCCGGGCGGTGATCTTCACCTCGCTGGTGGACGATCCGGACGACCCCAACGCGCCGCCAGCATTCGTGCAGGCGTGCCGTCGCCTGCCGCCCGGCAAGAACGCTGCGGTCAACGATACGCCCCGGCAGCGCCTGTTCGATTTCATCGAGAGGCTGGTGCAGTGGGAGAGCACCACTGACGAGAAAGTGCTCGAAACAGCGCGCGAGTTGATCCGGCTGTGCACGGACGGCAACCCGCCTCCGCTGCTCGACCCCTTCGCGGGCGGCGGTTCGATCCCGCTGGAGGCGCAACGGCTGGGTCTGGAAGCGCACGCCAGCGACCTGAACCCTGTGGCGGTGATGATCAACAAGGCACTGATCGAGATTCCGCCGCGCTTCGCCGGTCAGTCGCCGGTGAACCCGCGCGACCGGGGTAACCTGTTTGATACGGCTACCCCTCACCCCCTGACCCCCTCTCCCTCAGGGGGCGAGGGGGAAAAGGTGTGGATTGAAGTGCCGCGTGAACTGGAACAGCGCATGACTGAAGTAGCGCGGCAATTCCGCAAGGAGCCAACTTCCAGCGAAGCGGCCCTGTGGCAGGCGCTGCGCAATCGTCAACTTGAAGGCAGGAAGTTTCGCCGACAGCAGCCTGTCGGCCCGTTTGTGCTTGATTTCTATTGCCCGGAAGAGCGTCTGGCAGTCGAAGTAGACGGTCCCATCCACGAGTCGCAGCGCGGAGCCGACGCCGAACGCCAGCGCCTGATCGAGGCTACCGGTATTCGCTTCGTGCGCGTTTCCGCTGCTGAGGTCGAGCGCAATTTGCCAGGCGTACTCGCCCGCATCCGCGCCGCCTTTTCCCCTCTCCCCGCTGTGGGAGAGGGGCCAGGGGTGAGGGGAAAACAGTTGCGCTGGAAGGGTGCGCAGGGCCTGGCCGCGGACGTGCGCTACTATGGCGAGTGGATGCGCGAGCGGGCCTGGGAACGTATCGGACATCTGTACCCGCCAGGGCCAAACGGCGAGACGGTGATTGCCTGGCTGTGGGCGCGCACGGTGAAGTGCCCCAATCCGGCGTGCGGGGCGCAGATGCCACTGGTGCGCAGTTTCGAGCTGAGCAAGAAAAAGGGCCGCCAGGCGTGGGTGGAGCCGTACGTTGATCCGCACACCCGCCGGATCACGTTCGAGGTGCGCACTGGCCAGGGACTGGCCCGCGAGGGCACCGTCAACCGGCGTGGCGCGACGTGCATCGCCTGCGGCAGCCCCGTGCCCTTCGAACACATCCGCGCAGAGGGCAAGGCTGGTCGTATGGGCGCACAACTCATGGCCATTGTCACTGAGGGGCAGGGCGGGCGGAACTACTACGCGCCGACGCCGGAACACGAGCGCATAGCTGCGCAAGTCCCAATTCCTGAGGACGCACCCGACACCGACCTGCCAGAACAGGCACTTGGTTTTCGTGTCCAGCTTTACGGCATGACCAAGCATCGCGACCTTTTCACCCCGCGGCAACTGGTGGCGCTGACGACCTTCAGCGATCTGGTGAGCGAGGCGCGCGAGCAGGTCTACGCCGATGCGCTGGCCGCTGGCCTGCCCGATGACGGCGTGCCCCTGCGCGACGGTGGTTCCGGTGCGCGCGCGTACGCCGAAGCGGTGAGCGTGTATCTGGCGTTTCTTGTAGACCAGGTGGCGAATCATCAATCAGCAATTTGCACTTGGAATGCGCCAAACGCGCAGATGAGGAACGTCTTTGCGCGGCAAGCTATTCCCATGACATGGGACTTCGCTGAAAGCAATCCCTTCTGTGCTTCTTCGGGTAGCTACTACAATCTATTCGATAGGATGCTTAAAGGATTCGAGGCTATACCAGCAATGGGAACAGGCCGAGTGGCCCAAGCGGATGCGGTTACTGTCTCTTTTGATTTCGCGGTTTCTATCGTGTCAACCGATCCACCTTACTATGACAATATAGGGTACGCTGACCTTGCAGATTACTTCTATATCTGGCTGAGACGTTGTCTGAGGGATACGTATCCGGATATTTTCGGCACAGTACTTGTTCCCAAGGAGGCCGAGTTGGTGGCGACGCCTTACCGATTTGGTGGGGACAAAGACGCTGCAGGGCAGCACTTCGAGAGGGGCTTAACACAAGCTCTCGTCAATATTCGGCAGAGTACAACTCAGGATATACCTGTATCAATCTACTATGCCTTTAAGCAATCCGAAATCGAAAATAATGGGGATACAGATGAGCCACAAGAAGTCTTCTCAAGCACTGGCTGGGAAACCATGCTTGAAAGTATGGTCGCAGCACACTTCTGTGTCAATGGGACTTGGCCTTTTCGGACTGAGAAGAAGGGACGTGCCGTCGGAATAGGCACGAACGCCCTTGCCTCCTCCATCGTCCTCGTCTGCCGCCCGCGTCCGGACGACGCGCCGGTCGCCTCGCGCCGCGAGTTCCTGGCCGCCTTGCGCCGCGAACTGCCCCCGGCCTTGCGCGAAATGCAGTCCGGCAGCATCGCCCCCGTTGACCTGGCGCAGGCCGCCATCGGGCCAGGGATGGCCGTCTACAGCCGTTATAGCCGCGTGCTCGAAGCCGATGGCTCTCCCCTGACCGTCCGCACGGCGCTGCAACTGATCAACCAGGAACTGGATGCCTTCCTGGCCGAGTCCGAGGGCGATGTAGACGCTGACACGCGCTTCTGCATCGCCTGGTTCGAGCAGTACGGTTTCCGCGAGGGCGAGTTCGGCGTGGCCGACGTGCTGGCGCGGGCCAAGAACACCAGCGTCGAGGGGCTGGTCAATGCAGGGGTGCTGGTTGCCGGGGCGGGCCGGGTGCGCCTGTATCGTTGGGACGAACTTGAACCCGGCTGGGATCCCACCAAAGACCGCCGGCCCACGGTGTGGGAGGGCGTGCATCACCTGATCGAGCGCCTCAACACGCACGGGGAGGAAGGGGCAGCGCGGTTGCTGGTACGTATGAGTCATGACCTGTCCGCCGAGGCGAAGAATCTGGCCTACCGGCTGTATCAGGTGTGCGATCGCAAAGGCTGGGCCGAGCACGCGCTGGACTACAATGCGCTGGTGCAATCGTGGCCACGCCTGCAGGAACTGGCGCAGGCGCTGCGTCAACAGCAGCCGCCGGAGCAGTTGGGGATGTTCTAGCTCCTCACCCTCTGCCGCTTGCGTGGGGGAAGAGGTCGGGAGAACACCGCCTGGGGTGGTGGGGGACTGTTGATGGACTTGCAGGAATTGCTGGGGCGGCCGGTTGACCTGGTTTCGCCTGCCGACCTGCATCCGCTGATCCGCGATGAGATCCTCAAAGAGGCCGAGCCGCTGTGAGGGTCTTGCGCCAAGATAACTTGAGGATGGAGCGACAGAGACATGGCACTTATGGACGAAGCAGAAAAGTTGCTACTGGTG
>AMZC01003237.1_pt1 | contig 46825 bp, 37 predicted proteins | sample 948551 | NCBI WGS metagenome assembly AMZC01 (sample SAMN01120625, study PRJNA171369) | bioreactor sludge metagenome | biome: sludge; isolation source: anaerobic thermophilic cellulolytic sludge from lab reactor | place: China: Hong Kong, Shek Wu Hui wastewater treatment plant | collected... | reverse complement strand
GATCAAAACTTTCAACTTCAACCTTATCCATCTTCTCCAGCATCTTAATACGCGACTGAACCTGACGGGCTTTTGTGGCCTTATAACGAAAGCGTTCAATGAAGCGTTCGATCTGGGCAATTTGCCGCTGTTGGTTCTCGAAAGCAGCCATCTGCTGCTCGAGTTGTTCCTGGCGCTGTACTACATACTCGCTGTAGCTGCATTTAAAATCAAAGATTTTACCCAGGCTGATTTCGATGGTTCGGTTTGTAACATTGTCGAGGAAAGCCCTATCGTGCGAAACCAATACCAGAGCTCCTCTATAGCCTGAAATCCATTCCTCAAGCCAGGCTATTGCTTCAATATCGAGATGATTGGTGGGTTCGTCGAGCAGGATAACGGAGGGGTTTTGCAGTAGAATTTTGGCCAATTCCACCCGCATTTTCCAACCACTGCTAAATTCGTTCATTGAACGGTGCAAGTCGGAATTACGAAAGCCCAGGCCGTTTAGCACACGGGCGGCATCCGATTCCAAATTTGCGCCGCCAAGGGTATGTATGTGTGTATTTAATTCCTCAAGCCTATGTAAGAGACGATTATACTCCACCGATTCATAATCTTCACGCGAAGATATTTCTCCAAGGAGTTGATCCGCTTCTGCTTGCAGGCTTAATATTTTATCGAATGCGGTCATGGCCTCCCCGAGCACCGTTTTATCCGAGGTTATGACCATTTCCTGGGGCAAATAACCAATAGTAGTATCCTGTGAGTAAATAATCTCTCCGGTATCGGGAGTTAGCAGACCACTCAGGATTTTTAGCAAGGTGGTCTTGCCGGCACCATTTTTCCCAACTAATCCGATGCGGTCACGGTCGCCTATTACGAAAGACACGTCCTCAAAAACAGGATTACCGGTATAGTGAATACTCAGCTGATTGACCGCAATCATGGCACGACAAAGTTAGGTTTAAAAAAATGAGAGCGGAGCATGTTCGGTTGCTCCGCTACAGATGCGACCCCGGAGGGATTCAAACCCCCGACTTTCAGAACCGGAATCTGACGTTCTATTCAGCTGAACTACGGGGCCGTTTTCGGTTCGCAAAATTACAAAAATGCATAGCGTTTTGCAAACGTCTATGTAATGCCAAGCTTTCAAGCGTTTTTTACATCTTACTGGATATAATTGGCTCCAAATCTTATACCTTTGTATACATGTGGATACCTGCACCCTAAAAACACAATCCCATGAATGAATCTTTACATATTCTTTTGGTCGACGACATCCCTGAAAACCTTATACGAATCAGAGAGATTCTTAAATCGTGCGAAGCCGAAATACATTCTGCCCAAAATTTCGCTACTGCCCTCGAAATTGCATCCTCATACGATCTTGCGGTAATGGTCCTCGATATTGAACTCCCTGAGGGAGATGGATTTACTCTTGCAGAGAAAATCAGAAAAATTCCCCACAACCAGCATACACCGGTTATTTTCCTGACTGCAGTACATTTCGACCAATTAAGCATATTTAAAGGTTACAAAAGCGGGGCTGTTGATTACATCACCAAACCTGTTCATCCCGACATCATACTGAGTAAGGTAAACGTGTTTCTGGACTTAAAACGAATACAAAACGAATTAAAAAGAGAAAGGGCACGATATCTCAATATCATTGAAGACCAGACAGACTTTATTTTCCGCTTAAATCCGGATTTCAGCATTTCATTTGCCAACAGTGCCGCCCGCAAAGCTTTAAATAAACCAGGTCGGAGTTTAGAAAATTCAAACTTTTTTGATTGGGTAGCCCCTGAGGATCTGGAAATTGCCCATCAGGCGCTTGAAAATCTTAGCATTGCCAATCCTATTGTTCATTTCGAACACCGATTAGAAACCAATAACTTAAGCGAAGAATTCTGGGTAAACCATATTTTAAGAGCCATATATAACGAGAGGGGTGAACTCGCAGAATATCAAATAGTTTGTCGTGATATCAGAATTCAAAAAAAGGACCTTAAAAAACTGCAAAACGAGCTTGAAGAAACAAGCATAAAATGCAGACAGGTTCAGGATTTTTTGGCACGCTTGAGTCATGAAATTCGCACTCCCATGAGCGGTATCTTGAGCATGAGCGAAATGCTTCAGGAGAGTCATAATCTGAATGAACTAACGGAGGGCATGAGCGTTATCCACCATTCAGCAAACGATTTACTGGAATTGCTAAATGAAGTACTAGATTTTGCCCGCATTGAATCGGGGCAGGTAAAAATTACACCCACACCCATAGATTTACGAGCACTACTTAAAGACATTAGTGCACTTTTTAAATCAAAAGCTAAAGAAAAGGGCCTGGAACTTACATTAAATCTGGACTCCCGAATTCCCGGTTTACTCATGGCCGATGGACATCGAATACGCCAAATCCTTACCAATTTGCTTAACAACGCCATAAAGTTCACTCAAGAGGGTTCCGTAACCCTGACACTCAACATACAAAAAATCGAAGGTGAAAGGGTATGGGCATGGTTCAGTGTCAAGGATACAGGCCCCGGCATTGCCGAAAGCAAACAGAAAGAACTATTTCTCCCGTTTTACCAGGCACACCAGTCGCAAAATGTTTATGAAGGCACTGGCCTCGGACTTGCCATTTGCAAAACCCTGGTAATCCATATGGAAGGACAAATCGGGGTAGTAAGCCAGGAGGGAAAAGGTGCCGAATTTTGGTTTACCTTGCCCTTAGAATTGCCCAAACAACCTACTCCGGATGAACTCATTGCCCAAAAATCTAAACCCCAGAACATTGAATCTAAGCGTCCTCTCCAGGTGCTGATTGTAGAAGATAATGTCTTAAACCAAAAAGTAGCTGCAGCAACTATTCATAAACTGGGGCATCTGTTCGAAATAGCCGAAAACGGCCAGCAGGCTATCGAACGCTATAAAAGTAAAACTTATGATCTCATCATTATGGACGTCCAGATGCCTGTATTGAATGGACTAGAGGCCACACGCTTGATTCGTCAGTTAGAAAAAGAAGAAGGCAGACAACCTGTACGTATCATTGCACTTACCGCAAATGCCCTTCCTGCTGATCGCCGTGCCTGCCTGGCTGCCGGAATGGACGACTACCTGAGCAAACCCTTCAAATTTGAAGAATTCCAGAAAGCCATAAACAAGCTTTTTTTAGGCTAATACTTCTCTGGCCATACTTTAAAAATTATAACTTTGTAGTATGAGTTCATACGAGGTATTGAGAAAAGGTCTAATATTTGCCATTGCAGGTGTTTTTCTTCTTTTTGTCACTCCTGCACCTGCTCGGCCAATAGAGCAGCGTGAAGCTTGTTTGTTAAAAATAGATAGCCTTATCGGCCTCCTTTCACAAAAATCTCAACTCAAAGGCAACACTGCTGAAGAACTTGAACTGCTGGAACTTAGTTCACGCGTCTTGCCCTTCCAGGCGGCCCTTTATGGAAAATATTTGGATGAGCTCAATAAAAATAATGATTACGCCATAAGGACGAGAATTTTATTGGCAACGGCTGAAGCATATGTCAATAGTAATCGGGCAATTGTTGCCCTTGAATTAATTGAAAAAACATATCAAATTTTACAATTACCCGAGTGGACAATAAAAAAAGACACATTTTTCATAAAAACACGTCTTCTGCATGCCAAGGCAGCTTTCCAATTAGAAAGATTTGCGGAAGGGATTGAACAGTTGAACCAGGCTTTGGCCATTACCGATGACTATTCTTTAATACAATACAAAGCCTTCATCCTATCCGAGTTGGCATATGGGTATTCCCGGCTCAATCAGGCCGCGATGGCAGCCGAATCCCTCAACAAATCGATTGCAATTTATAAATCTCTCGGCCTCTACGATAAAGTGATTGAATCGTATACGCATACCCTGCCATATTTAGCGCAACGAATGGATGAGGGCTCGTTACAGGCCTGGCTGAACGACATGCTTGCTACAGCGCCGCTTACCAATAGCAAAGAAATTGCTGTAAGAGCTTTATTATTTTTCGTTGATAAGGTTCCCAGAATAAAATCTGTCAATGAACTCCTCCGGAGGATGGATGAGGTGCTCTTGTCAGATTTACCTTACAACACAGCCTCTCTCATCTGGAGTCTTCAACACAAGAGAGATTCAATTCTAAAGGCGAACAGAATCATAAATGCCGCAGATTTAAATCAAGTAAGTGCTCTTGCCGTTCAAAAGGAAAATGAACGTCAACTTGAGATATTTGAGGGAACCTCTGCCAAGTTTGCCTCATTTTTATTAAATAAATACAGTAAACAAAGCCATGAGGGCTTAAAGCCATTAAGCAGGAATTTATTGCTATTGGTAATTTCCATACAATTGTTGCTGATTGTTTTTCTATTGATCCAAAGCTGGCAAAAGCGTAGGGCTATGGCCCTGATAGCCAAACAAAACGAGGACATCAGAGCCCAAGAATTGGAAATCCGCAGGCAAAACCAGAGCCTCGAAAAGGTAAACCGAGAGCTTTTGGATGCCAAAGCAAGAGCAGAGGAAGCCACACAATATAAATCACTCTTTTTGGCCAATATGAGCCATGAAATCCGTACTCCCATGAACGGCATTGTTGGCATGGCCAATCTTTTAAAAACCACCCGACTCACCAAAGAGCAGGAAGATGCTGTCAACATTATTGTTTCCTCAGCTGACAGCCTTCTTAATATCATCAACGAAATTCTAGATATTTCAAGGATCGAATCCGGCAAAATGCAGATTGAGCATGTAAACTTCAACCTCCACGAAGAGGTTGAAAATGTCGTTAAACTCATGCGCATGAAGGCCGAAGAGAAGAAGCTTAGTTTTTCATTTAATATATCTCCTTTTGTTCCTGAATTTGTTGGGGGCGACCCTACCCGCCTCAAACAGGTACTCATTAATCTGATAAACAATGCGATAAAATTCACTCACGAAGGGTTTGTCAGGCTTCAGCTCTCCAACATCGACAGGCTGGGCAACCGCTCGGTTGTTAGATTTGAAGTGTCAGATAGTGGCATTGGTGTAGATAAAGATGAGTTACCTAACCTTTTCCAACCTTTTACACAATCCGATGTTTCTTTTACGCGACGCTATGGTGGAACAGGCCTGGGCCTTGCTATATCTAAAAACCTGGTAGAGCTGATGGGAGGCACCATTGGCGTAGAGAGCCAGAAGGGTGTAGGCTCATCTTTCTGGTTTACAATTCCTTTTGAAATAGGAGAACCCATTGAAAGAAAGCCCCCATTAGTTTCTAATGAAAAAACCACAACCCCTGAATCCACAACTACCCCCCCGACAGGCGCGCAAAAAGAGGAAGTAAAAGAACCAGCTCATCCTAAAGAATCACAACCCACAGAGAAACCCATGCATATATTGCTAGCTGAAGATAATCTGGTAAATCAAAAGGTAGCCCTGATGGTAATTCAAAAGATGGGCTTTACGGCTGATGTGGCTCCAAATGGAAAGGTGGCTGTAGAGAAATTTAGTACGAATCATTACGATCTTATTCTCATGGACATCATGATGCCCGAGATGGATGGATTGGAAGCCACCCGAGAGATCCGCAAGATAGAAAAGCAACGGGGTGGCAAGCGTACCCGTATCGTCGCACTTACAGCCAATGCCATGAAAGAAGACAAAGAAAAATGCTTTGAGGCGGGTCTCGACGATTACATCAGTAAACCTTTTAAACCTGCCGACCTGGAACGAATAGTCAAAGATATTTCGTAAATAAACAGATTTTCACAGGCTACCCCAAAATAATTCCCAGCCAGGGAAAAAACTTCTTTACGTCCACAAAAGCACTGAAAACCAAGAAAACTCCAAAAATCACCAGCAATACCCCAACAATTCGATTGGTCCAGGTGATTACAGACGGATTGACCCTGCTACTGAGCTTATTTGCGATAAAACACTTGAATGTATCTGTAGCCAAAACAGTACCCAATGTCCCCCCAAAAAAGTAATAGACGTCATTGGTTCCAACTCCGTAAGCAGCCCCGACACTAACCCCTGCTGTAATCCATACAAACCATACACCCGGATTGGTAATATTTAGGAAGAAGCCTTTCAGCAAATACACCAAAGGTCCCGGTACTTTAATTACTTCTGGCACCTCACCTTCGTCTGTTTGAGTCATTGCTTTGCGAGTGGTTGTGTATATGCCGAATGCGATAAGAACAATGCCTCCTGCCAGTCGAAAATAATAATTCTCCCTGGGGTCGTCACCTAAAAATTGAGAGGCACCGGCCAAAGTGAGTCCAAGTACGGTGACATCACTCATAAAAATACCCAAAGCAATAAGCACACCGGCTCTAAATCCCCGGTGTATGCTGGTTTGTAGCAAAACAAAAAAAGCCGGACCTAAGATCAATGTCAAGGTGATTCCGACTGCTATGCCATTGATAATGGGACCCAATCTTTCCGGTTTTTAAATTGTGATTAAAAAACCCCTTAAAAGGGGCAGAAGCAACGTGCAAAAATACTAAATTCCCTTAAATTTGGCCGAAAAACATCCCATGCGCAAAACCCTTCGTATAGTATTGTGGGTGGTGGCTTGCCTGACGTTTTTCATGGCGGGATTCCTGTTTATAGCATGGTTTACAAGGTATCAACCAGCCAGTATTGAAGCCATCGAGCCACTAAAAATACCCTTACATCGCAAAACCCCCGACCCATTACCCGATACACTGAAATTGGTTACCTGGAATATTGGATATGCCGGCCTTGGGGCATCGATGGATTTCTTTTACGATGGAGGCAAAAGGGTAAGGTGTTCTCGAGAAGAAACATTAGAAAATCTACGGGGCATCATACAGCATGAAGCGCTTTCTCGCAGGCCAGATTTTATATTAATGCAAGAAGTTGACAAATATGCCCGAAGAACTTATTATCACGACGAGACAGAATTAATCAGTGCTGCCTTTACAGAGCATACCTCTTGGTTTGTCAAAAATTACGATGTAAAATTTGTTCCCCTTCCCTGGTACAACCCTATGGGTCGGGTGGTTGCCGGACTTCTTACCCTTTCCAAATATCCGGCCCTGGAATCCTTTAGGATTAGCCTGCCGGGGGAATTTGATTTTGTCACCCAACTCTTTATGCTCAACCGCTGTGCACATGTACTCAAATTCCCAGCAAGCAATAACAAAAAACTTGTGGTGATAAATACGCATAACACAGCTTTCGATGATGGCACCCAAAGGATAGCCCAATGGAATTTTATACGCGATTATGCGTTAAAGGAGTACAACGAAGGAAATTACGTGGTGGTTGGAGGAGATTTTAACCTCAACCCTCCCTGTTTCAATCCCAACCTCATTTCCACAGGCGATAATGCATATAGTCAACCCGGCGGATATCCCCCCTGCAATGCTTTTCCTCAGGGGTGGAACTTTATCTATCAAAAGGAATTCCCTACCAATCGTAATGTAGATGAAGCCTACCAAAGAGGTAAGACCCCTGTGACCACAATCGATTTTTTCATACTTTCGCCCAACATTTCATGCATTCACCATCATACCTGGTTCGATGGATTCCGCTTTAGCGACCATCATCCTGTTGAAGCAGAAATTGTTTTGCTTAAATAAAATAGCCAATGAAACGAAAACTCTGTTTATTATTTATCCTTCTGGGTTGGTTAGTTTTATCATGTTCACGTACTGTAAGTTACGAACACAAATTTCAGTACCACACCTGGAAACGATTTGATACCCTCAGTTTTCCCATTGATGGATTAAAATCAGATAAAGCCCGACACGTTAAAATTCGTCTCTCCTACCAGCAAAGCTTCCCCACATCCGATTTGCCCATAATAGCCACTCTCGTTTCTCCTTCAGGCGAAGAGCGTACAATAGAAAAGCGTATATGGTTAAAAACTCTCGACGGCCAGCCTAAAGGCAATTATATCAATGACCGATTTGTTTTGGAGCAGATATTGTGGTACGAAATTTATTTCCGGGAAAAAGGCACTTATCGGCTTCTTATTGAAAGTCTGCATCCAAAGTTTGAGGTAAGTGGTATTCTTTCTCTACAAGTAGAAATTGGCAAAGGAGCTTTGCCTTTACCCAAACCCCAACCCGGGAACTTTCACTAATTTTTATTTACAAAAAACAAATATTCGGCCAAAAGCAGAAGGCCAAAGGCCAACCCTGCACTCAGCAATGACCTCAAGAAAATAATTCCGAGCCCAGATGCTGACCACTCTTCCAAAATGAAAACAATAAAGTGGTGAACAAGAAGTAGAATCAAACTATAAAAAATGTACCATTGTGTACCTCTGTCACGGATGGAGGGGGTATCTTCATCTCCGAAATCTCGTTGGGAGGTAAGGAGATTGATTACAAAGGGTCGTGAAAAAGCCATGAAAACAGTGGCAGCGGCATTGATTCCATGCGAATTCTGGAAAATATCCATTGTCAAACCCAGCACAAACGCCCATATCAGCAATGCCCAATTCTGAGTTTTGAAAGGCAGCTTCAAAATTATTAGTGAATAAACCAAGGGATTGAAAAAAGGCCCCAGACTCAGATTATTGATGACTGAGAGTTGAAATAATACACCCAAAACGAAAATAAGGATAAGTCTGAGCCACATAAAGTTTAGATTATTGAATCATCCCCACACCCACTGTTTCGTTGGTTGCCTCGTCAATCAAAATAAAACTTCCGGTTGCCCTGTTTTGACGGTATGAATCGAAAACCATAGGCCGTGAAGCCTTTAAAGAAAAGACACCTATTTCATTCATTTTCAATTCATTCTCGCCAGGTTTTTGCTCCAAGCTATTGATGTCAATCCGACAATGCTGATTTAAGATTTTACATTTGGCCTCGCTGGTTGTCTGGCGTATAGTATAAAGTTGATTAATATGCATGGGCACCGGATTCATCCAACAAATGGTTGCCTCAAAAGCATTTGAAATGAGGGGTTGACTACCAGGATGAACGATTATATTACCTCTTTCCACATCAATATCATCTGCCAGGGTGATAGCCACCGACATGGGAGGAATGGCTTCTTCAATAAAAGTATCTCCAACATGCATGGAAGTGATGCGGGAAGACATACCTGAAGGGAGAATGATTACTTCATCACCCACACGAAGAGTTCCAGATTCTATGCGGCCGGCATAGCCCCTGTAATCGTGATACTTGTCAGAAATGGGCCGAATAACGTACTGCACAGGCATCCGAAGGGGTTTTTCATGTAAATGATTTCTGACATCAATAGATTCAAGTTTCTGAAGGAGAGTTGGCCCCTGATACCAAGGCATATTAGCCGAAGCTTCAACCACGTTATCACCTAACAAAGCGCTAATGGGGATAAAATGGAGGTCAACTCCGGGAAGCTTGTCCCCAATTAAGTTAACATCGTTTAATATATGAAGAAAAACCTCCTCGCTGTAATGGACAAGGTCCATTTTATTGATACAGACAATGATATGTTTTATGCCCAGAAGCCAGGCGATATAGTAATGACGGCGGGTCTGTTCGGTAACTCCGTTACGGGCGTCCACCAGTATGACTGCGGCATGTGCCGTCGAGGCCCCTGTTACCATATTGCGTGTGTATTGAATATGGCCCGGAGTATCGGCTATAATAAACTTTCTTTTTGGGGTATGAAAATAGCGATAGGCAACATCAATGGTTATACCCTGCTGGCGCTCCGAACGCAGACCATCAGTAAATAAAGCAAGGTTGATGTGCTCGTCGCCTTTTTGTAAACTGGCTTTTTTTACAGCTTCCAATTGGTCTTCAAATATGGACTTGCTGTCGTAAAGTAGCCGACCAATAAGGGTACTTTTCCCATCATCCACGCTGCCTGCGGTTGTGAATCGCAGCAACTCCATATCAAGGTAACCCCGTGAAGTGTTTTGAGTCATGACTTTAAAAGTATCCTTCCTTTTTACGATCTTCCATGGCAGCATCGGAGCGCTTATCGTCCCAACGAGAGCCTCTTTCGGTTACACGCGAAGCGGCAATTTCTTCAATGATATCTTCCAGGTCGTCGGCTTGAGAGAGTGTCAGGCCTGTACAGGTAATATCTCCAATAGTCCGACAGCGCACTTCCTTTTCTTCAATTTTTTCTTCTGGCTTCAGTTTCATAAATGGGGCATAGGCCAACCACACGCCATCGCGGCAAAATACTTTGCGCCGATGAGTGAAGTAAATACTTGGCATTTCAATTTTCTCGAGATAAATGTATTGCCAGACATCCATTTCCGTCCAGTTGCTTATCGGAAATACCCTAAAATGCTCCCCTAAATGTTTTTTCCCGTTGAAAATGTTCCAGAGCTCAGGGCGCTGATTTTTAGGATCCCACTGACCGAACTCGTCGCGATGTGAAAAAAACCTTTCCTTGGCCCTTGCCTTTTCTTCGTCGCGTCGGGCTCCTCCCATGGCAGCATCAAACTTGTATTGTTCAATAGTATCGAGCAAGGTAGTAGTCTGCAAAACGTTGCGACTGGCATTGTATCCGGTTTCTTCCTTTACCCGTCCTTTATCTATGCTTTCCTGCACCGACCCTACAATAAGCCTTGCACCAATACGCTCTACTAATCTGTCGCGATACTCTATGGTTTCCGGGAAATTGTGACCCGTATCGATATGCAGAAGCGGAAAAGGTAATGGAGCAGGCCAAAAGGCTTTCAGGGAGAGGTGAACAAGAACAATGGAATCTTTACCTCCTGAAAACAGCAATACCGGACGCTCAAACTGGGCGGCTACCTCTCTTATTACATAAATGGCCTCGGCTTCTAGTTCCCTGAGATGATTTATCCGGATCGTTCCTTTTGATGATTCCATGACTTTTTGCATGCGCAAAGTTACAAAATGCCCTATAAAAAAAGCCACCCATGGAAGGATGGCTTTGGGGTATTATTAATTTCCTGATAATCACGATTTCTTAAAAATACGCTTGAGCAAGGATTCCTTTTCAACCTCCTTATCGTCTGAATAGTAGCCATAACCATAGCCATAGCCGTATCCATAACCATAGCCATAACCATAACCGTATCCATAACCATAGCCATAGCCGTATCCATAGCCATAAATACTCTTGGCCAGTTTCACATCGTTAACCAGGATAACAAAGTTGGCGATCTTCCTGCTTTCTATATCCTGAATAATACTTGCAAATACCTTCTTATTTGTAACACCCTGACGAACTACAAAAACGTTATGATCGGAATATTTAGTGAGCAGGAAGGCATCAGTAACCACTCCCACAGGAGGAGTATCAATAATGATAAAATCGTATCTTTTCTTCAACTCAGCAAAAAGTGTATCTGTTTTGGGCGAAGCAATCAACTCAGCAGGATTGGGAGGCACTGGGCCGGCCATCACTACATCCAGATTTTCGATCTGAGTCTGTTGTATGATATCTTCTATCTGACTTTTACCAATAAGGTAAGAACTTACACCCTCAGTATTGGAAAGCCCGAAATCTTGATAGAGCTTTGGCTTACGCAAGTCGAAACCAATTAAAACCACTTTTTTATCGTAAAGTGACAAAATGGTAGCCAGATTGATGGCTGTAAAAGTTTTACCGGCACTCACAATATCAGAAGTTATGAGGACCGTAAACTTTTCTTTGTCTTTCGACAAAAACTGCAAGTTGGTTCGCACTCCCCTGAAAGCTTCCGAGATACTTGATTTGGGCGATTCTGCTACTACCATTTTGGTCTCCTTTAAGGAGTGTGGAATGTGGCCAATAATGGGCAATTTGGTTACACGCTCTATGTCTTTTTTCTCCATGATTTTGTCGTTCATGAAGTCTTTCAAATAAACATAGGAAGCAGGCAATACAAACCCTAAGATCAAGGCTATCAAATAATTGAGTCCTTTCTTGGGGAAAATAGGGCTCTGTCCTTCAGCCCTGGCCTGGTCAATAATTTCGTTGTCGGGCAGGTTTGATGCCTTTGTAATCTGTGCCTCAGCACGCTTTTGCAATAAAAATGTAAACAGACTGTTCTGTAAGTTAAATTCCCGCTCAAAATTTAACAATTTCCGCTGACTGGTGGGCAATTGGTTGATACGAGAATTCATCAAAGCCACCCTCTGTTCTATATCCTTGAGAGCAATCTGGGAAGTGCTGATAATATTGCTAATGTTTTCGATGAGGTTGAGCCGTGCATTTTTAATCTTGCTTTCCACCTGCACAATGGCGGGGTTACGAGGAGTGGAATTAAGGAGCAAAGCGGCCTTTTCCTCATAGAGTGCCGTCAGATTTTTAATTAGCTCGGCCAAGACAGGGTCATCAATACCAATGGCTGAAGGGACAATAATATCGTTAATATCTTCTTTGGTCTGCAAATACTCTTTGAGGTAGTTATAATATTTATTTTTGACCAGCAGTTCTGCCCTTTGCTTGTCTAAGTCTTTTAAATAGGTAAAAACTTGCTGTGCCTCGAAATCGAGTTGCATGATTTTGGTTTCTTTTCGGAATCCCTCCAGTTGAGATTCAGCAAGGCTCAAAGAGTCGCGGATACCAATCAGTTCTCTGTCTATAAACTCGATTGTTTTTGTGGCAATCATGTTCTTGCGGTTCAATCCCCGCTCTAAATATTTTGATGTCAGAGTGTTCAGAAAATCAACGGTTTTCTCTATATGTGTACCTTTGGCTTTAATCTCCAGAATAGAAGCCTCGCGGTTGATAGGCTCTATCTTCATGTTGGATAGTTCCCGTACCAATCCCGGCAAATCGTTGAAAGTGAAGAACATTCTTTTATTGATATGCTCATCAGGATTGAAATTAAAATTGAGCAATACTTTAAATTTGTAGAATTCACTGGAAACTTCATCGCCAAAGTCATAGGTTTTACTAATATTGATGGCTTTAGCCTCAATGGTTTCCTGGTTTTCCTTTTCTAAGAAACGGTTATTCGAAAAGTCATAGAGTTTTACATTCTCTCCTTCGGTTTCAAGTTTAAATTGCCTGCTATTCAATATAGTAACATAAAACCTCAGGTTTACAGGCTGTGGATGAGTACTGTCGTAATATACCGTGAACGGAGACTTTTTGTATAACTCCTTGGTAATAAAGTTGTTTTCCGAAAAATAAGTTACATTTACATTAAGTGCTTTTACTGCCTCGGCAGCAAGGGTGTAGCTTTTAAGAATTCCTAATTCGTTTTGCACATTTTGCTGGGTACCCAAAAAGCCCAGTCCCATAAGTGCCTGAGCATTTAACTCTTTGTTTGTTTTATCTTGAATAAGTACCGTTGTCGATACCTCATAAACCGGTCGGGTATATTTGTTGAACAAAAAGGCTATAACCAATGCCACGAAAATGGTGAGAGCGAAAAAATACCAGTAATGGAAAAATTTGAAAAATATCTGCTTCAGATCAATGCTTTCTTCCTGTTGCTGAAGCTCGTCAAAATTCAGATTATTATTAACCACTTTTTCAAGACTTTAAGAGTTAGACACTTATACTTATTTCTTAAAATAATTGAGTATGAGGAGTGTAGTAGTGATAGTAGAAAACAATAAAGTGTAGGGGAAGTCAGCGAAGGCAAATTGTTTTCCACGGAGGGGTTCCACGTATATGATATCATTCGGCAACAGGTAAAAATAAGGCGATTCAAGAAAATCCTTATGAGTTAGGCTTATCCTGTGCAATTCAGCACCCTTTTGCGTTTGTCTTACAAGAACTACTTTGTTTTTATTTGAAAATACGGTAAGGTCTCCGGCTTTCGACAGTGCCTCAAACATATTGATTTTATCCTGATAGATAAGGTAAGTCCCTGGATTTTTAACCTCTCCCAAAATCGTAATTTTAAAATTCACCAGTTTCACAACAACAGTAGTCTCTTTGAGGTATTGATCAATAATATCCTGCAGTTTGGATTTGATTTGTTCAACTGTCAGCCCTTCTACCTGAATTTTTCCTACAAAAGGAAATTGTATGTAACCCGAGTCGTTAACTGTGTAGGAGCTCAAATAGATACTTGCTTCTGTATAGGCCGATGACATAGAGCGATTAGCATCGTCGTAGTTAAAAAACTTGTAGGTTTTTTCATCAAGGCTCTGAACCTTAATATACAGGTTGTCTCCCACTTTAACTTTATAATCCGGCCGGGGGGCAAATTCAAATTGGTTAATATTTTCCTTCCCTGCCATGGATTGAAAGTACTTGATTTTTTTTTGAGGAACACATCCAACGGCCATAATAGCTGCTAATAGCGCTAAAAGTGCGAATCGAGACAGTTTTTTGAAACTTTTTTTCATTACAAAATGTTTAAAGTACAAAAAGACACAACCCTCCGCTGCTTCTCGAAAGGAAAGGCTGCTGGCCGACCTGGTAAACATCTGTGGCTTTTAAGACCTTTGAAAAGCATTGCAGGGTAAGTTGAACGCATAGGCAAAGATAAATGTTTTATTGATACTGAAAATTTATTGAAAAATTTTATCTACCAAAATTCTAAACGTTATGGCATCATTAATGGACCCCATTGGAAAACTGATGGGATTAAGGTACAAATCACATCCCTGGCATGGAGTGGAGATTGGGGCGATGGCACCGGAAATTGTAACTGCTTTCATTGAAATGGTACCCACCGACACGGTCAAGTATGAAGTTGATAAAGCCACAGGCTATCTCCGAATCGACAGACCCCAACGCTATTCTAGTCTTGTGCCGGCCCTTTATGGTTTTATTCCTCAAACTTTCAGCGGTGACGAGGTTGCTGCCCTTGCAGCCGACAAAACCGGACGTCCTGATATTAAAGGAGATGGAGATCCCATGGATATTTGTATTCTCACCGAAAAAGAAATCAGCCATGGCGATATTTTAGTATCTGCCCGACCTATTGGTGGCCTTCGTATGGTCGATGGGAACTTAAGCGACGATAAAATAATTGCCGTTTTACAAAATGACCTTGTTTACGACCAATATCAAGACATAGAAGACGTTCCTGCGCTGGTAATAGAACGACTCAGACATTATTTTCTTACCTACAAAGACATCCCCGGAGCCGACAAACGCAATGCTGAAGTAACCCACATCTTTGGCCGTGAAGAGGCATTAGACCTCATCCGTCGCTCCATGCGCGATTACAACCACAAATTTGATAATCTCAGAAAAGTGCTGTCGGACTATTAAAGTATTTAGTTGCGGCTTATAATTTCCTTTAACTTAGCAGGACTTAAAATTACCTGCTAAAATTTATTTGCCATGGAAATTACACCCAATGAGGAAACTAAAGTACGCAAGAATGGTAAAAACGGAAAACGCAAGATTTTCGTTCTCGATACTTCAGTAATCCTTTACAACCACCGCTCTATCTATAGCTTCCAGGACAATGATATTGCCATTCCCATCACAGTGCTTGAAGAACTGGACAATTTCAAAAAAGGGAATGAAACAAAAAACTACGAAGCCAGGGAGTTTATTCGTGAGATGGATAAGCTTTCTCTTAAACGCAACCTGAACGATTGGATACAACTCGGACAACCTGGGGCGGGTAGCCTCAAAGTAATACTCGACGAGCACAATGCTCAAACCATTCAACATATCTTTGGAGGCTATAAAAACGATCACCGCATTTTAAATGCTGCACTCATTCTTAGCCAGCAATACCCTGATAGAAAGGTAATATTGGTCTCAAAAGACATCAATCTTCGCATCAAAGCCAAGGCACTGGGGTTGCAGGCCGAAGACTACGAAACAGGTAAAATTAAGGACATTGAAAGCCTGGATACCGGTAAACGAATCTTATCCAAGGTGAGCGTGAAGGCATTGGCCAAACTTTGGGAAAAAGGATATTGCAAACCGTCGGAAATCGGCGAAAAAGAACCTGTTCCGAACTACTACTATATTTTACAAAATGGTGATGAAAATGCTGATCCTACCCTCGCTTTTTACAATCCCATAAGCGGGATGATTGAACGCATTGATAAGCAGGCTGTTCAGCGCATCATGCCTCGAAACCCTGAACAGGTGTTTGCTTTACATGCCATCATGAATCCCAATGTAAAACTGGTAACCCTGATTGGCGTGGCCGGTACCGGTAAGACACTCTTAGCCCTTGCCGGGGCATTAGAGCAACGACGATTGTTCAAACAAATTTACCTGGCCCGTCCCATTGTTCCCTTAAGCAACAAAGAGCTGGGTTTCCTTCCAGGAGATGCTGCCGAGAAAATTAGCCCTTACATGGAGCCACTCTACGACAATTTGAAATTCATAAAAAACCAATACGGTGAACGTGATAAAGAATACAAAGCCTACGACGAAATGCTGCAAAACGAAAAGATTGTTATCTCACCGCTGGCATTTATCCGAGGACGTAGTCTTTCGAACATTTGCTTTATTGTTGATGAAGCCCAGAATCTCACGCCTCACGAAGTAAAAACCATCATCACCCGCGCAGGCGAGGGCACTAAAATAATTTTTACCGGCGATATTTATCAAATTGATACGCCTTATCTCGACACTCAGTCCAACGGGCTCTCTTATCTGGTGGATAAAGTCAGAAAACATCCCATTTATGCTCACGTAAAGCTTGAAAAAGGAGAACGCTCAGAACTGGCCAATTTGGCCAATGATTTGTTATAAGAAGCCATTTTGGTTTTTCATAAACGTATTTTTCGGAAGCCCCAGCCTATCACGGGGCTTTTTGTATATTGCATTGCCAAACAATAGAATCCTACACCAATGAAAAACTTAATCACAAGAACAATGATTTGGCTGCTAATCGTGCTGGCAGCCACACAGGCCGTACGGGGTCAAAGAAAAGATGCATCGGTAAAGTCTGACACACTTAAATCAGGTATTTTATCTGGTTTGAAATGGAGGGGAATAGGCCCTGCCTTTGCCTCGGGCCGAATTGCTGATTTTGCTGTAAATCCTAATAATCCTTTCGAATATTATGTGGCTGTTGCCGCTGGCAATGTCTGGAAAACGAATAATGCAGGTATTACCTACGAACCCATCTTCGATAATTACGGTTCCTGGAGTATTGCTGATGTAGAAATAGACCCTACCAATCCCAATGTAGTTTGGGTAGGTACAGGTGAGTATAACTCACAACGGGCAATAGGATACGGAGATGGGGTGTATAAATCGACCGACGGAGGTGCTTCGTTTAAAAACATGGGTCTCAAAAACTCCGAGCATATTGGACGAATTGTTATCGATCCCCGCAACGGGGATGTAGTTTATGTAGCTGCTCAGGGCCCTTTGTGGGGACCGGGTGGCGATCGAGGATTATACAAAACCACGGATGGAGGAAACACATGGACAAAAATTCTGGATATAAGTGAAAATACTGGCGTTACCGATATTGTATTGGATCCTCGCAATCCCGATGTTTTATATGCTGCCTCATATCAACGTCGCCGTCATGTCTGGACGCTGATCGACGGAGGACCCGAAGGAGCTATATACAAATCGACCGATGCCGGGAAAACCTGGAATAAGCTTACCAACGGCCTTCCCTCTGGCGATGTTGGGCGCATCGGGTTGGCTATTTCTCCTGTTAATCCTGACATTGTTTATGCAATCATAGAAGCCGAAGGCGAAACGGGTGGATTTTTCCGCACTACCAACAGAGGTGCATCATGGGTTAAAATGAGCAACTATGTTAGTCCTTCTCCTCAATACTATAACCGGATATTTTGTGACCCTAAGGATGAAAATAAAGTTTATTCTGTCGAAACTATAACCCAGGTAACCACCGATGGTGGACGCACTTGGAAAGCTTTGGGTAACGACAAACGCCATGTAGATGACCACGCCTTATGGATAGACCCCGCCAATACCAATCATATGATTATTGGAGGTGATGGAGGTATATACGAGACCTTCGACGGGGGCAACCATTGGGACCATAAAGAAAACCTGCCTGTAACCCAATTCTACAGGGTAAGTGTTGATAATTCTGAGCCTTTCTATTATGTGTTTGGAGGAACTCAGGATAACAATAGCATGGGTGGGCCCAGCCGCACACTCCGCACTGCAACAGTAAGTGATGATTGGTTTGTTACGCAGGGGGGGGATGGTTTCGAAACGGTAATCGATCCATCTGACCCCAATATCGTTTACGCCCAGGCCCAGTATGGCGCCTTGGTTCGCTACGACAGACGTACAGGTGAAGCCATTGATATACAGCCACAACCTCCTGCCGGCGAGGCTTATCGTTGGAATTGGAATTCACCCATCATTGTAAGCCCCCACCATCCACATCGGCTTTATTTTGCAGCAAATAAACTCTTCCGCTCCGACGACCGGGGGGACACCTGGCAAGTGGTCAGCCCTGACTTAACCCGACAATTAGACAGAAATAAACTTCCAGTATTCGGAAAAATTCAATCGCCTGAGGCCGTAGCAAAAAATGCATCAACCTCCTTCTATGGTAATATAGTAGCCCTGGACGAATCTCCTGTAAGAGAAGGATTGCTCTATGTAGGTACCGATGATGGACTGATTCAGGTAAGCATGGATGGGGGTCAAAACTGGGTAAAATACGAGAAATTTCCGGGTGTACCGGATATGACTTATGTAGCGTATATCCTGGCCTCCCAACACGATGAAAACGTGGTTTATGCTTGCTTCGACGGCAGAAAACAAAACGATTTAAAACCCTACGTTCTCAAAAGCACTGATAAAGGGAAAACCTGGCAAGCCATCACCGCCAACCTTCCCCAGCGGGGTACTGTATATTGTATTGCAGAAGACCATGTTGACAAAGATTTACTTTTTGTTGGAACTGAGTTTGGTGTGTGGTTCAGCAGCAATGGAGGCCGCATATGGACAAAACTTTCCGCCGGCTTACCTACCACATGCGTTATGGATATGGCAATTCAAAAAAGAGAAAATGACCTGGTGATAGCCACTTTTGGCAGGGGTTTTTATATCCTTGAAGACTATTCGCCCCTGAGAGGACTCAGTACCACCAAACTGGATACCGAAGCCCTGATTTTTCCTATAAAACCTGCTTTAGCTTATGTACAAAGCGGCACCAAATATGGACAGGGTTCCACGTATTACACTAACCCGAATCCTCCCGTTGGGGCAGTTTTTACATGGTATCTAAAAGAAACTCCCAAAACCCTTCGCCAACAGCGTAAAGACCAGGAAAAAGATTTATGGAAAAAGAAGAAAGACATTGAATACCCCCCCTATGAAAGGCTCAAAGCAGAGGATGATGAAGAAAAGCCCTATCTGGAATTTACTATAAAAAACGCAGAAGGGCAGGTTATTCGCCGTTTAAAAGAAAAACCTTCTCAAGGAATAAACCGGAAGGTTTGGGATTTGCGCTATCCGGCTATGTTTCCCGTGAGGCCCGGTAGCAACGAATTTGCCGATGCCGGCAGTGCTATGCTGGTACCTCCCGGAATCTATCAGGTGGAAATGAGCCTGGTAGTGCGTGATTCTATCAGACCATTAGCAGGACCGGTAAGTTTTGAAGTAAAAACTCTGAAAAACGATCAAATGAGCGCTGAAGCATTGGCTAAATACAAGGAATTTCATCGACGCTTTCAGGAAACAGCAAGGGTGGTGATGGGCGCATTCCAAATCGCTGATGACCTGGAGAAGAGAATTAGTTCTCTTAAAAATGCTGCAGACCTGACACCTAATGCACCCTTCGAATTGAGGACAAAAATTAAATCACTGCAAAAAGAGCTGGATATCATTCAGATTGCATTTAAAGGAGATGAGGGATTATCAAAACGAAACGAAAACCAGCCCCCCAGCCTGCGTGACCGGCTCAATAATCTCGTCTATAGCCATTGGAGCTCAACATCCGCTCCCACCAATACCATGATTAACGATCACGAAATTATACTGGAAGTCTTCACTCCCTTATATGAAAAATTGAAGACCTTAAACAACCTGGAAATCCCTGCTATTGAAGCACAATTGGAAGCATTGGGGGCACCCTATACCCCGGGGAGATGGCCACAGTTAAACAAATAGGCTAAAACCAACCATCGTTAACCTACAACATCATCAGAAGCCTGCTGGATATCAATTTTCTTGCAGGCTTCTCTGTTAATAAGAACCACGCTTCTGAGGATTTTTACTGAGTTATTTGGCGATTGTAAATGGATTATTTAATTTTGCAGTCCGAAAAGTCCATTGACTTTTACTTGCGCCTATAGCTCAGTCGGTTAGAGCAACTGACTCATAATCAGTAGGTCCCTGGTTCAAGTCCAGGTGGGCGCACAAAAATGAGGCCTGTTCAACAGGCTCATTGTGTTTATAATAGCGGGATGTAGCGCAGTTGGTTAGCGCGCCACGTTCGGGACGTGGAGGCCGCTGGTTCGAGTCCAGTCATCCCGACCTCTTGGCAGAAGCGGCTACAGGCCGCTCTTTTTTTAAATAAAAAGAAGACCCGGCACTTTGAAGCACCGGGTCTTTGAACATTAGCCCAATTATTATTTAATGAAGAATAACCACTTTTTGTTGCCAGGTTTGGGTCTCCGTCTCAATCTTTATAAGATAAGTCCCTGAGGCAATACCTGACACATCGATAGTGAAACTTCCGCTATCTGAAAAGTCGTGAAGGGCCTCCCAAACCTTTTCACCAGGTGCATTGAGAAGACAGACTATGGCTTGTCCTTTGGTGTCTGGCAAAGTCACCGTCAGCACCTTTGAAACAGGATTAGGATATATACGCAGAGTTTGAGATGTGGCTCCAGATACACCTACATTGTTGTCAAGGGTTATGTTGAGTGCTTCTGAATACGGGCCTGGACCACATTCATTCAATCCCCTCACTTTTAAGAGAGCCTGACCCATAAACAGGGTATTCCAGGACACCGAGGCTACAGTACCATTGCCAGCAATGGTTCCTGCATTAGAAGGCTCAAGATTCCATTCGTAGCTGGTAGCATTAGAGGCACCCGATGTCAGATATTCGCTAACCGGAGTCAATGGGATATAGATATATGAGGGTCCCGTGGGGGTACCAGCCTGGCCTGCAAGCTCCAGCAATACTATCTGGGCACTGCCATTCATAGAATTCTGACATCCATTCAAAGATACACCCATAATGGTGTAAGTACCTGGTTGAGTTAAATTATTAAAGGTCAATACATTTCCTGTTCCGGGCAAAGTGGTTCCGGTAGAAACGCCATCCAGATAAAGGGTGTAGTTTACATTCAGTTGTGAACCGTTAAGGGTAACAGGCAGACCAGTGCCACCCGGGCAAAGGTTTCCACCACCTGTTGTATTGAAAGCGGTTGGCAAAGCCTCAACAGTAACCGCCCGGGCTACCGACCAGTTGCTCACCCCACATGAATTAATGGCTTTTACCTTTATTTGTGCAGCACCACTAAAAGCAGGATCCCAATCAACAACTCCCATGGTCCATACTCCAGTAATATTACCCGCATTGGCGGGTTCCACCGCCCATTCATACGATGTGGCACCAACCACAGGGTCAGTAAGATATTCCGTATTGGGACTATCCTGACAAATGTAATCGGGCCCGCTCGGCTGATTAGGCTGAAGCGGAGCTATATCCACATTTATATTAAGCGGAGCAGACCACGGCCCTTCACCACAGTTATTTGTGCCTTTTACTTTCAATGAGGCAGTTCCGATAAATGAGGAATTCCAGGTAATAGTGGCAACAATGCCATTTCCGCTTATAGTACCCGCAGAAGCAGGTTCAAGCGACCAAACGTAATTGAGAGCAGCAGGTGTACCCGTGGTAGTATAGGAAGTTGGTGAACTTCCCTGGCACAACTGGCTATTGCCGGTTGGGGTGCCGGGAACTCCGGGCACAGGATTAACCGTTATATAGGATGTTTTTGTTAAGGAACCACTGCCATATTGATTGGAGGCAGTGAGGCTTACATCATAAGTACCGGTTGTGGTATAAGTAACCGAAGGATTTTGCTGTGTTGACGAAGAAGGCGTACCTCCCGGAAAACTCCACGACCAGCTTGTAGGATTATTGGTTGAATTATCGGTAAAGTTGACGCTGTTGTTTTCACAAATAATGGTTTGTGATGCTGTAAAATTGATGGTAGGAACTGGTCCGGTGCTTTCACATGAAATGGCAGCTTTCCAGCCTTGTTTCGTAATGCTGCCATCAGAGGTGAAACGGAACGTAAGAGCACCACTCGTATTGGTATTGGATGCAATAATAGTCCCCGGACTTGTTGTACCATGGAAAGGACTGCCGCTTACCTGCGGAGAGGCGGTACTTGGACCATCATAAATATACAAATAATCATAGCCTGATTCTGTTTCAAAACTTAAGAACTGTGCCTTCACCTTATTTCCAGAGGTTCCCGGATTGAACGTCATAGTATAATTTTCATTGTTTTGGTACGTTCCCGTTTCACCACCCGAATCATAAAAATTACCGGTGCAAGTATTTACGGTAGTATTCGACATCACGAAAGTCGGAATAAGCCCAATGACTACCTGCTTGGTGGAAGAGGCACTGTACTGACCTGATGCTCCGCCGCTAACATTGAAATTAAGGTTTACCGGGGTTCCTAAAGGTGTTGTTGGATTGGCGGTCACACTAAATACTGCATTGCCACTAGCTCCAGCATTCAAAGGATTGATTACTGAGGAATTGTTATTGATGGTTAAATATGGGCTACTTCCACCCACAACAGAGAGCACACCGATAACATTGGAAACAGCACTGGTACCCGAATTTGTAACCTGAATTAAGAGATTAGCTGTTTCACCCGGGTCGAGAATACCATCGTTGTTGCATGCGGGACCATTGTCCTGTACTGTAAGATTGCCGATAGTAAATGCAGGGGCATGAGCAGTAATGCTAAAGCTGCTGCTCCAGTTATTTGCCCCGCTGACGATGTTCAACTGGAAAATCACTACACGACCATCGGGAATATTGTTCGCTACACTATAAGTAAACGCATTAGGAACGGTAACAGTGCTATTGGGGTCGACGACACCAAAATTTTCGGTGTTATCAGTAATGGTGATAAAAGGGTCGGTGGTTGAGAGCGTGGCGATAACATTGGTAGCCTGCTGTGAGCCTACATTTTTAAGAGTTACGTTAAGCAAATTGGTTTCTGCATAATCCATCATGCCATTATTGTTGCCATTGGGTGCAGGGTCAGAAATAGTGGCATTGTTATACACAATATATGGCCCACTTGCCGGAACAATATTGACCAGAGCAGAATAACGGCGATAGTTTTGCTTGGTAACTGTGACTCTCATCTGATCAGGGGGGACCTGGGCAGGAATGGTAATTTGAACGGGAGCACCGGTTCCGTTGGCAGTGCCAATAATCTGATCATTCACAGTAAGACAGATAAAGCTTCCGGCATTGGCCGTAACAGTGAAAGTTGTAGAACCTGCCACCAATACCGGGTCATGCAGCACAGTAAGGTTTTGAGGTACTTCGCTAAACAGACGTAGGAAGGCATCGCCGTGATGGTGAAATAGATGATAAGTTACTTCTTTATTGCTCGTGTTGTAAGGCCAGCTGGAAGTGGAAAGATAAATTTTACCGGCAGCATTTCCAAAAGCGGGTAAAAGACCTCTTGAAGCAGGGGTTGTTCCGTAAGTTGGCATAAAATCAGGCCACATGTTGTCGTACATCCCCCATACATAAGTGTCGTTAACAAATGAGTAGGATACTTCTGTGGCGCCAATTACACCTAGTGCACCACTGTTAATGTTGTTGTAGCGATAACGATGAAATTTTTCTGTAAAGCATTCACTGCTCCAGTTGTACTTACCAGTGAGGCAATTAATGGAGAAAATGAAGGTAAGGTCGGTATTTGTCAGCCCGTCGATATTGGTATTGGTGTAGGATGGCTCACCCCAGCCGGTTTCCATACCATGATCCCGATGTTGAAGTAAAAATGAACCGGTGTTAATTGCATTGTTAATCATCGTGGCATTTCCCCCTGTCCATCCCCCCAATTGGTTTGGATACTGAGGAATATATCCCTGCCCGTTAGGCCCAAAATAATCTACTACTGTGCTGGTATTGGTGGCTGTTGACCAGACTGTTCCCGGGGTCCCTGAATAAATTTCGTTGATTCGAACAGGTGTCTTTCCATGAACATTGGCAAAATAACCCCCTACTGATTCAGAACAAATCTGAAACCATCTTTCGGTCTGCCAACCCAGGGCAGTGATGGGATGGCTGTAGAAATAGGCACTGGTGGGCGGGTTGCGCTCATATTTGATACCCTTGGAAACCATGGTTTCCAGTTGAGTGGCATTATTGGCCGTAATGCGTGCTAAAATAATATCAGGCAAATGATCTCCATTGACATCGGCATAGATATTATCCGAAGCACAATAGTTGTTGTAAATGGGAGAAATAATATTAATAGTTCCATCAGTTCCATAATCGCCCAAAAGCAGGACAGCAGCAGGGGGTACAGTCCAGGTATTATAGGCGTTATTGATATAGTTTTCAATGGCAGTAGTGGTATTGCCACCTACATCAGTAACGGTTTTTACTAAAGTAGAAATACCTTCTCTCACTCTCCAACGCCGGATGGAATCGGCCCACTGCAGGAAGGGTGCGCTGGTGGGTGTAATGATAAGATATTCGGCACCGGTTTCTTCTGTGGGCGAAGAAGCCAGGTTTCGAACGCGGGCATCGTAATCCATTTTGGGTAATGACTCAGAGTTGAGAAAAGCATCTTCAAGAATAGGGTCAAACCAGCGGGAGCGGAGCCGATCATCGCCAAAGTGGCCGGTGCCCCCTTCAAAATTAATTTCAACCTTTATATCGCGAATGATGCGCAACTCCTTTGTTACAGGATTATACCGAAAAGGACAAAAAGCTACATGCACATAATCCACCCCCCTCAATTGACTGACCTCAGAAATCATAACAGGTTCGGCAGGGAAAAAAGCATTCTTGCTGTAATAACGCATGTCTTTTTCATACACCAAAGGGTTGGGATCGTTGTCGAGTGGAAGGCGGGGCGCAGGCGCAATATTTATATCCCGTATTGACTCATCACGCATTGCGGTAATGGTTATACGCGGGACAGAACCTTTGGGAATGGCGATCATGCGACTGGCTGTGGGCAAATTGGGCATTCCTTCGTCTGCTGGTACAAAAAACTCATCAAAAATGATGTTTTTCATGGCTTCCCCCTTAAGGTCAAAATCCTCAAGGCGAAAGCCCTTCATTGAAAAATTAAGCTTAACAGCATCAACACCGGAATATTTGAGGTTGATGCCGGGTTTATCCCAGCTGTCGGAATAATTAAACTCCTGACCATTCAATACTCCGAAGGCCAGAACAACCAAGAAACTGGCAAGGTAAAGGGGTTTTCTCATATACTATTGGATTTTGGTGAAATTGATTGCGAAATCGATTGCAAATATATATTTTAAATACATTTATTTTATCTTCTGATCGACGATCCTGAATTTTATAATTTGTTTAAAGTAGATCACCCAGAAGCCTATATCCGATTTCAGCACTACTTCAGGTTTTGTAAGTGTTGCGAGGGGTTTACCCGTTTTTTCTAAATAAAAAGTAAGTCGCTGGGCATGCACCTTACCAACCAGAAAAGCAGCGTAAAGCGTAAAACAAAACCGGAAAACCAAAGGCTTACTGAAACCAGCTGTTATCAGTTTGGCGTAGATTTCTTCAAATAAACTCTCAATGTGTTGAGCAAAAACAAAAGGTGAGGGGAAATAAGAGGCAGGGGTGGTTATTCCCTCCTGGAGGTCCTGCCAAACATCGGCCATATCATCCATAAGCTGAATTGCAGCTCCGGCAACCCTAAGGGCTTCCTCCTCCTCCTTTTTAACCTCTACTGGCAGTAGGTGCCTAAATACCATTAACCCGGCAGCTCCTTTCAAATAGGTTATTCTTTCTAATTCTTTCCGGTTCAGGATCCCTTTTTGTTGGCAACTCTCATGCTCTATCTTACTAATATGATTAATCCACCTCAACAACCCATCGGGCATAGGAGCTTCCTTCATAATCATGTGATATAGACTGTATAACAATTTTCCAACAGGGTCATCGGATTCCTGAGGAGGAAACACAATAAGAGATTCCCCCTTCCAGTTTTCATCGTAAATCATATCGAAGAATGCAGTGGCTGCCCCGGCCAGTGCCAGCAGACGGCGTTGCTTGCTGTCAGGTTTCCGATTATGCAATTCATAAAGCAATGAACCAAAAAAAGGCGCGAGAGTTACTGTATAATTCTTAACCCGATACCTTAATCTTTTAACCTGAGTCTCTGGTAAAAAATTATAAACACCTGAAAATAAAGGATTTATTTCTGTAGTAAATAGCTTTTTAAAATACCGCTGCAGGGAGTAAAACCTGATTGCCAGCTTCAGCAATTGCCACAAATTTCCAACCCTGAGCATTCTAGTTCTAAAAAGCATTTAGGAGCTTTGAAAAACTATTCTTACCGCCTGATCAAGGGAGAGCCCGAGCAAACCGGCCGCGTTTCCTTTATTGATGGCTATTTGCAACAAACCTGTTGAAGAAAATAGGGCTAAAATTTCTCCCTCAGGGACATCTCCATAAGCCTCTGAAATACGAGTCAATTTATACCTTGTATAACCGAGCTCTATTGAAAATTTTCGATTCGCCACAACTTTCAAAAACAGCTCTTTGGAAATATTTGTAAATACGTTTTCGTACCTATCGATATAAATAATTTTCCCGGATATTCCCTGTTCATTAATAACAGGATTAAAATGTTCTTTCACATTCAGGGTATGGCGGCTTTCGCCCAGTTCTTCAATGTCCCTTCCCCTTGCCAGATGCACAGCTGCTTTTACAAATACATCACGCGTACTAAATGTAAAAGTGTACCCGTCCTGAGGTATTTCGAGCTCAACAATAGCATCAGGTTGACGGTCAAATATTAAGCCAAAAATCCCGTTATCAGCACCGATAAAGTAATGTCCTTCCATGGCGATAGCCACATGAGGGGTTTGAAGACTGGCTTCAGTATTTATGCCAACAATATGCACAGTGCCCTTTGGAAATGATTTCCAACAATTACGCAGGATGAAGGATGCCTGGCCAATATCGAAAGGCGGTATAAGGTGAGTGATATCCACTATAATGGCATCAGGCATTTTACCAAGCAGTGCACCTTTCACTGAAGCCAGGTAATGATCTTTGAGTCCCCAATCGCTAGTAAGTGTTATAATTGCCATTTTTTATGCTTTACGGCGCTGTTTTTTGGTATAATTTTGTGCTTCAAAAATACGAAAAACATTAGCGTAGCACCTTTACACCTTTGTCAATACTATTGAATGAACGAAAGAATCATTTCTATTGAATCATATAGCCCACTTGAAATTTACGGTCCCAATGATCGTTACCTCAATTTGCTTAGAAACCGCTTCCCTCGATTGAAAATTATTGCGCGGGGTGATGTTCTGAAGTTAGTGGGCGAAAAAAACGACATTGAGGTTTTCGATCATCTTTTCGGGCTCATATTAGTACATTTCGATCAATTTGGCCGGCTCACCGAAAATGATATTTACGAAATAATCGGCTCCGACAGCGACCAGATGTATGACCAGGTGAGGCTAAAAGAAAACAGCGATGTACTGGTATATGGCAATCATGGATTGCAGGTGAGGGCGCGAACCGTTAATCAGCGAATGCTGGTAGAAAGTTCCATGAAAAACGACATGGTGTTTGCTATCGGCCCGGCCGGCACAGGGAAAACATATACTGCAGTAGCTTTGGCAGTAAGAGCCCTTAAAAACAAGGAGGTCAAACGCATCATTTTAACCCGGCCGGCAGTTGAAGCAGGAGAAAATTTGGGTTTTCTTCCCGGCGACCTTAAAGACAAGCTTGACCCTTATCTTCAACCTCTCTACGACGCCCTTCGCGACATGCTGCCTGCACAAAAACTGCTTACTTATCTTGAAGATGGCACCATAGAGGTAGCACCTTTAGCCTTTATGCGTGGACGCACACTTGACCATGCCTTTGCCATTCTCGATGAAGCCCAAAATGCCACTCTCAGCCAGCTGAAAATGTTTCTTACCCGCATGGGTCGAAGTGCCAAATTCATCATCACAGGTGATATTACCCAGATTGACCTGCCACCCAGCCAAACATCGGGACTGGTGCATGCCATACGCATTTTACAGGGTATTCAAGGCATTGATTTTATTTTTCTCGATGATAGAGATATTGTAAGACATCGTTTGGTAAAAGAAATTATTGAGGCATACGGCCGTGATGCCGAAGTCTTTCGCAATAAGAAAAAATCCGACAACCCTTCTCCTTCTGATAATCCGAATGATAATGAAAACCCCTCTTAAAGAAACCCATTTCGCTTTTCCTGGCCAGACAGGATTTTACCGGGGCAAGGTCAGAGACGTATATTTTGTTGATGACCTGCTAATCATGGTTGCCACAGATCGAATCTCCGCCTTCGACGTGGTTTTACCCAGAGCTATTCCATTTAAAGGTCAGGTGCTCAATCAAATTGCCAATTATTTTCTGGATGCTACAGCACACCTGGTACCCAACTGGAAACTTGCCTCTCCTGACCCTGTGGTTACCATTGGTCGCAAATGCAAGCCCTATCCGGTAGAAATGATAATCAGGGGATACCTCACCGGAAGCGCCTGGCGTGCATACAAATCAGGCATCCGGGAAATCTGTGGCGTAAAATTGCCCGATGGCATGCAGGAAAACCAACGTTTCCCCGAACCTATTATAACTCCTACTACAAAAGCCGCAGAAGGACACGACCAGGATATTTCTAAAGAAGAAATAATTCGTCAGGGGTTGATACCTGCAGAAGAATACCAGATATTGGAGAAATTCACCCGAAAGCTTTTTGAATATGGCACCCACATGGCAGCCGAAAAAGGGCTGATATTGGTAGATACCAAATATGAATTCGGAAAAAACCAGGAAGGTATTTTCCTTATTGACGAAATACATACCCCCGACTCCTCCCGCTATTTTTATGCTGAAGGCTATGAGGAAAGATTCATGAAAGGCGAAGCCCAACGCCAGCTATCAAAAGAATTCGTCAGAGAATGGCTCATGGACCAAGGCTTTATGGGCAGGCAGGGTGAAAAAGTTCCCTTTATGGATGATACCTTTGTTGAGCAGATATCCCAGCGCTACATCGAACTTTTTGAAAAAGTGACCGGGAAATCTTTTGTTCCTTCCGACTACGATCAAAACCCGGAAGACAGGATTTACCAGAATATCGTTACCTGGTTCGAAAACAAACAAAAACAGTAGCTACAAGGACGATTTCACAAGAAGCCGATAACCCGTCCCATGAATATTCTCAATCTCCACATCGGGGTCTTGGTTAAGGTATTTGCGCAATTTTGTAATAAATACATCCATACTTCGGGTGGTGAAGTAATTGTCGTCACCCCAAATGGTTTTTAGTGCAAGGTCGCGGGGAACTACCTCATTCATATTCTGGCACAACATTTTTAGCAATTCAGCCTCCTTGGGACTGATTTTACGGGTTTCACTCCCCAGACTAATGATTCTCAGAAAGGCATCGAAGCTGTATTTACCAATCCGAAACTCGCGCTGCTCCTCCTTTTTTCCTATTTGCCCATGACGCTTGAGGATGGCTTTCATTTTATACAGTAAAACTTCAGAATCAAAAGGCTTGGTGATATAATCGTCGGCACCAAGTTTAAAGCCTTCCAAAACATCCTCTTTCAAGGTTTTAGCTGTAAGGAAAATAAGAGGTATTCCGGGCTGCAAATGTCTGATTTCACGGGCTATGCTGAAACCATCTACATTTGGCAACATAACGTCTAAAACACAAATATCGAATTTCCCTTTGAGGAAGGTTTCAACCGCAACCTTTCCATCATCAACCCATGTAACCTCGTAATCATTAAGTTCGAGGTATGACTTGAGTATAGCCCCAAAATTCAGGTCGTCTTCTACTAAAAAAACACGGTTAGCATCATTCATGCTCATCAGTTTTTTGCGGTAACTCAATGATAAACTCACTGCCTTTGCCCGGTTCGCTTTCAATGCGAATGTCACCGCCGGTGGCAGTAACGATGGCTTTAACATAAGCCAAACCTAAGCCAAAGCCTTTAACGTTATGTATGTTGCCTGTCGACTTTCGGTAAAACTTTTCGAATGCCCTTGAACGGGTCTCGCGGTCCATTCCCATACCATGATCCTTTACCGAAATCATCAAGCTGCGAAGTTTATTCCTCGTACTTACTTCTATTTCAGGCGTATCTGGTGAATATTTATTGGCATTGTCGAGCAAATTAAACATTACATTTAAAAAATGAATCTCATCTACCCTTGCTACCGAATTCTCAGCTTCGAGTCGTGAAATAATCTTCCCTCCCCGTTTTTCTACCTGAATCGAAATATTCTGAATAGCCTGATTAATCAAATCGTGTACATCGAGAGGCTGCAAGTTAAGACCAAAGTCTTTCTTTTCCAGAAGGGCCATACGCAGTACACTTTCTACCTGGGTATTCATCCGCTTGTTCTCCTCTTTTATCACCTTGATGTAATACATAATTTTTTCAGGGTCATTGATAATCCTGGGGTTTACAAGACTATCAGCGGCAAGCGATATGGTGGCAATAGGAGTTTTAAACTCGTGAGTCATGTTATTAATAAAATCCGATTTTATATCGGAAATCTTTTTTTGTCGAAGAATCACAAAAATACTCACCACGAAAGTTACGACAATGAAAAGGGTGAATGCAGCTGAGGCAAAGACCATCCAGCCGATATTTTTCAAAAGGTGCATCTGGCGAGTCGGGAAGTAAAGCAAAAGGCGGTCGTTGGTACTGAGGAAGCGGTCCATGAAAAGGGGCGCTTCATATAGTTTTGTGGTTTGATATCTGCCAAAATTGGGACTTTGGGCAAGTGTATCACCGGGTCGGCCAACAATGGTATATTCAAAAGGTAAATCAATGCCATGCGCATGCAGCTCACGTGAGAGAATTTCAGGAGTTGCCGGAATATTTAGTCGGGCTCGTGTAGCATTGTCCAGCGATTTAATCTCAAGAGTAAGGCGGTTAAGTGCATCAGTAAGCCAGGCAGTCTGTTTTTCAAGTTGCCGGATACGGTCAATATGTTGCTGACGCTCTTCCTGCTTATGATGAAAAATTCTTGATCTTAATGCTGGTGGTGAGGGATTAAAAAAGCCTTCAGGGAAAAAATCTATTAGATCGCCAAATTGCTGTTGAAAAAATTCTTGCTGGCGTCGAATAATCTCTTCGTAGTAAGGATCAGATGGAAACGGTAAGGTAAATTCATCTATGAGCTCCTTCTCTCCATGATTATTGCCCATCAAAGTATCGGTAAATTCAGAATAAACTACAACATGGCTGTTTCCCCCTTGACCCCGAATCAATTGCTTTCGATATTTTACAATTGCCGGATTCCTTCTCTTCTTTTGTATAAAAGTATCTTCAGCCATGTTTTTATTCTGCTTTAAAGCAGGAGAGGACAGTAAGGTATCGGCCATGCTTAGCATGTGCATACGATCGGAGAGAAAAAGCAAAGTCTGGTCGCGCTCCAGACGCCTGGCAGTTTCTCCAATCGAGGCCATCACATCACGATCGAACTGCTGTTCCTGCAATTCGTACATCTTACGAAACCAGAAATATTGCAGAAACACCACTCCCAACAGCGAAAGGGCACTGAGGATTATGACAAACCTTATGATTTTCCGATTCATGCTGCAAAGTTAGACGCTTTATTATCCAGCAAGATATTCCCTTAACATTATTTAACTATGTTTAACCGCTTGTTAACTTTATGATTTATAACCACATGGTAGTTTTGCAGCGTCAGAACATGTAAAAAAAACACAGCTATGAAAACAAAGTCATGTTTAATCCTTAAAGCCATGCTTGTCCTGGTATTATTTATAGGTTTTACGCCACAATTTGCTTCAGGCCAGGACAAAAAAAATGATACCCCGCCCATTCCTCCTGATGACATGATCTTTGGATTTTTTGATGAGGATGAAGATGCCATTGCATTTTCTTTCCCTGACCTTGATGATATAGTTGTTCCGGATACCGATGCAGAAATGCCCTATTTTGATGAACCTCTACCTGACCCCCAAGCTTTAAAAAGAATGGAAAGGGCGTTGCGCCAGATGCATAAAGCCATGCGCAACCTGGAGCGGGAAATGCGTCATCTTAAACATATGTACCCAAAGGCTTCTGAGCAATGGGACGAGAGTATAAAAGCATTTCCACCATTCCCTCCTGACTTCCAGGATTTTCAACCACCCTTCCCAGGGCATCGGTTTTTTATGGAGGAAAGGCTTGACGCACGAGATACATTAATTATTAAATCAGATTCACTTACCAAAGTAATCATTCTGGGTGGTAAAAAAGGAGATACTATTGTTCGTAAGACTGTTAAGGTTCTCAAAAGAGGAGAGGGCAATGAGGCCGATACAATTGTTATGGAACGCATGATTACACCCGGCAAGCGCCGTGCATTCCCATCTGATGCAGATTTCTCCTCCCGGGTACCCGGCCGGCTTAAAGTTGTCGACTTGAGTAAGGATGACCTGGCTGGCTTGGCTAAATCAGCCCTTGCTCCTGCGACTCCATACGAACCTCTGGGCATACCTGAAATTAAAGTGAGACCTTTGCGCAAAGGAGTCTTAAATCTTGCTTTCCCGGCAGCAAACCTTAGCTCTTTCGATGTAAGTCTTTATGATGAAAAAGGGGATCTGATATTCCAGGAATCCATTAAGAAAAATATGGGTGATTATGCCCGACAGATACAGGTTGATCGTAAACCTCCTTTTTTCATCAAAATCAACCAAGGTAAAAAAACATTGATAAAGAAAATCATACCAGATAGATAGTTCTATAAACTACTCACTCCAACTGTGTTGTGCTGCTTGGATAAAGGTTTTGGATTTTGGTTTTCAACTCCTTAGAGTAAAATTAATGAGTGGTTTTGTGCCCGCCGCTGCCTGGATGGCCCCGGCGGTTTTTATTTTTATCAAATTCTATCAGAAAACCTCAAAGCACTTACCTATTGCTTCGAATCCGGGTGAGTTTTCCTCCCACAGTTGTACTAATCTTCTCCTCCTCAGGGGTTCCGTAAAGAATAAGCTCACCTGCAGTGGAAACACTGGCCTCCAGACTGCGCTCAACACTTGCCTCAATAATACCTCCCGTGTAAGCTTTCAGCAAAGCCTTTTGTGCGGAAAACTTATGGGCTCTAATTTCTCCGGTGGTTTTAGCTTCAGCCTCCAAATAATTAGTTTTGCCTATGAACGCTATCTTACTACCTGTAGCTGCACTCAATTCAAGACTATTGAATTCGCCCTGCAAATGCAGTGAAGCCCCAGAACTCACATGAGCGCTAAAATCAATACCTGCTTCCTGAAAGCTGGCTTCTACTAAAGCACCTCCTCCTGCCTGCAGCTCCTTAAGTTTTCTATACTCAACCTTAACTTTCACTTCCTCACCTTTCATTTGATCTCGGAGATTCATCTTTATTTTCAGGGTACGGCCTTCCTGTTCGATATCCAACATATCTGTCTTCTCTGCAACAACCACACGTTCAAAATCAGATTTTTCAAGCACTAAATCAATATTACCCTGAACGCTTAGCTTATCAAAATCCTTGAATGTAAGCGGTGTTTGAGCTAAAGAAGAGCTGAATGAGCCCAGACCAACAATCACAAAAAAAATTCCCAATCCTCTCATCGTTCTTTTTTCTGCAAAATTGCAACTTTGGCACGATGTTTTAAGCATGAGTGAGACAGATTACAAAAAATGAATTTGTTATTTTTGCAGTCATTAAAGCAATCATATAGTAACCTAATAACCAAACAAAAATGAGAAAGACGCTGATTTTGAATGTTCTATTGGGATTAATGCTCTTAGCTGGAATTAATCTGAAGGCCCAGACTCTTGAGGAAGCTGGTACTGTATTCAACGATGCCATCCAATTGATGCAAACTGACGTAGCTGGTGCTGCTGCAAGATTTGAGGAGGCTATAGCCATATGTGAAAAATTGGGGGAAGAAGGAAACGACATAAAGTCGCAGGCCATTGCACAGATACCTCCCCTGTACTACAACTATGCCGTCAAACTGCAAGCTGATGGCAATCAGGATGAAGCCATCTCCGCAGCCCTCACAGCCAAAGAAAAGGCCGAAAAATACAGTAACTCCGAAATCAAAGAAAAATCTATCGATTTGCTGACGCAGCTTTACTATGTGAAAGGCAACGAACAAGCAAAAAATAAAGATTTTGACGGAGCAATAGCCAGTTACGATAATGCGCTAAAAACAGATCCTAAATTTTTTCGAGCTATTTACGGAAAAGCGCTGGTTTATGTGATGCAGGACGACCTGTCTAATGCGGAAGCCGCTTATAATGAATTGTTGGCAGCTGCCGGATCTGATGATGATCTGGTGAAGCGTACTGCAGGTAGCCTTGGAAAAAAATATTCCATTGCGGCAGCAAAAGCCATCAAAGCCAATAAAGCTGCTGAAGCTCTCAGCATGGTGGAAAAAGCTTTAAGCTACGGTGAAGAAAATGCCAATACTTATTATTATCAACTATTAGCTGCCAATCAGCTTAAAAAATGGGACCTGGCAATAGAAGCAGCTCAAAAGGCCCTTCCTTTAGAAGAAAAAGACAAAAACAAAATCTATTTCGAACTGGGTAAGGCTTATGAAGGGAAAGGCAATAAGGGCGAAGCATGCAATGCCTACAAACAGGTCACAGCCGGTCCTCTGGTGCAAAATGCACAATACCAGATGAAGCAGGTGCTGAAGTGCAACTAAATTATTGACTTTGTTAAATATAAGCGGTCGTTTTGGATAAACGGCCGCTTTTTTCGTTTTTTGCAAAATATATCTTTCAGCGGCCTTTGGCCACAAAGTAGGGCTTAAACCGTAAAGCATTTCAAATGAAACACTGGGCATTGCAGGGTAAACTTTCCTCAATAGATATTCTTTTTCTAGTAGCCTATACCCTCATTTGCATTGCCATTGGTTTGTACAGCGGACGAAAGCAAAAGTCAGAAGACTACATGATAGCCGGCAGAAATGTAGGAGTTTGGGGATTTGTGTTCTCAGTAGTAGCATCTTATATAGGTGGAGCAGCTTTAGTGGCTTACTCGGCCTATGTATATCGATTCGGCATTTCTGCATTGGCCGTATTCGCCGGCACAGCAGCAGGCTTCCTTGTTTTTATTCCCTATGCATTAAAAATCCGAAGAATAAGCAATCAAAATCGCTTCTACACCCTTTCTGATTGGTTTTTCTTCAAATATGGTCGCCAAACGGGCCTTCTATCCTCCATTATTCTTTTTGTGGTCTATTTCGGAATGCTTGTAAACCAATTTATTGCAGGAAGTAGCATCCTGTCAATTATCAGTGGCTGGAGTTACGAAAGCTCTCTCATCATGGCAGGGCTTATCATCTCGGTATATTTATTTGCCGGAGGATTTAGCAGCGTCATCAAAACGGATATCTTTCAATATCTTGTGCTTTTTGTTATTCTGTTTATTACCGGTTGGCTCATGTTTGACCACAGTGCCATAGCTGTTGAAGAGGTCATGGACTTTTCGCGCATGGACACAGGTATGACCGTTGCATTTTTAGCGTTCGGGGTTTTCATCGTTTTTCAATCGGCTGAATATTGGCAACGTGTTTATGCCGCGCGCGATATGCATGTAGTAAAAAACGGTTTACTATGGTCAGCTATTCTCGTAATTATCACCGGACTGGCCATTACCCTTATAGGACTGAATGCCCATCATCGCTTACCCCACATTCCCCCCGAAAATGCTTTCGCAGCCGGCATAAGTCTCATTTTTCCGGCTCATTTGCTGGGTGGGGGACTGGTTTTAATATTTGCAGCCATTATGAGCTCGGCAGATACCATCATTTTCGTGCTTGCCTCAAGTGTTGCCAGCGATTATTGGGAACGCTGGCATCAACGTCGGGGACGAAAATCTAATGTTGCCCTTGCCACACGTTGGCTTACAGTAGGGTTTACATTATTGGGGGTTCTTTTTGCCCTGATATTCAGAGACCTTGTGCAAGTTATCATTTTTATAACTGGCCTTGGATTCACCATTATTCCTTCTGCCATCGCGTCTTTCCATCTGAAGCTATCTGCACGAACAGTGGCCACAAGCTTTATATCTGGGGTAATTTATGTCATTCTATTGATACTGGCCGGGAAACTGGTTCCTGAGTATAGCATTGCTTCCATTGGGGTATCATTCCTTGTGTTAATGGGCGGATGGATTCGAGATAAAAGTAAGCCAAGATTCAGAAATTAGTTTACCATAAGGTTGCAACCCCTAATATCGGCTAAATCGTGGCGGCCTAAAACCTCAAAACTCCCATCGGGTAAAAATTTTCCAATGTCGCGTGTCGCCAAAAAACTACACGACCAATAATTGGCCAAATCGATAATATTAATGAGCCCTGAGCGTCCGGGAGGCACAAGTGCAAATGGATCTTCCGGTTCGGTAAGGAAAATCCGCATCCATGGGGGAGTGCGGAAACGCCCCTCTCCCCTACTCCAGGCCTGCGATAAAAGTTCGGTCATTCCATATTCCGAAGCTATTTGATCGACCCCAAAAGCTTCTTTCAAGATGTCATGGAGTTCCTGCCGGGTAAGCTCCCGACGCCTGCCCTTCATGCCTCCGGTTTCTACCACAACTACATCTCTGATGTCCGCTGGGCAGCACTCGGCCAAATCAAGTAAAGCAAAACTCACACCCACAACCATCACCTTACCTTGGCCCCATCGCAAGGCTTGACGAGCTTTTTCCATCACCAAACGGTATTCATTCAGATAAAATCCGTTGTATGGACTGTTACTTTGCTCCATCAATCCTTTCATCATATAAACCAAGGAGCTGTTTTGCCTTTCTAGATAAGAAGGCAATAAGGCCAGAAAAGTCCATTCTGACGGATCACCCCAAAATAAACGAAAGCCCTCGATAAATGAAGCCTTATACAAATTCGCATCCCATACCCAATGTCTCGACGTTTCCATGCCAGTGGTGCCGCTACTTTCAAAAACAAGTAACGGCTCTTGGTTTGTACTTAACACCTTTTGTTTTTTAAATATTTCAACAGGCATGCAAGGAATAGCATAAGGCTCCGACACCGAAAGACGGCTGGCCGAAAGTGCCTCCAGAAACCGCTTGTAAACCGGGTTTTGTTTCTTTTGAAAATAAAAAACTTTCAGCGCAGCTTCTCTGAAATGCCGCTCATCTTGTATGCCAAAAATATCGGATGGGTTCATGCTGCAAAGTTAGTACCCCAATGTCAACGTGGGTTTACAGGAGCCAATCGTTCACGAATGAGTCCTTTGCGGAAAGCAAAGACCAGCAATTCCAGGTCCTTGATTTGCTTTCGAAGTTCCTCGCCCAAGTCGGTATCAGCTACACGAATTCGTTCGGGATGATTCTCCACAACAATACGGTTTGAAATAATATCGTGATCTTCGGTAATAGCTTTATGCACCGACTCAAATTGCTTATGCTCTACCAGGGTAAGTGAATAGGAATTGTAAATGAGGGTATAGCCTGCCAGACCCGTCTCCTTGCGGTAGGGCACCGACATACCCCCATCAATCACGAATACTTTTCCATTGGCCTTTACCGGACTTTCCCCTTTGATGGCTTTAACTGGAGTATGACCATTTACGATATGGGCGGTATTGGGGTCGAGTCCAAATTCTTCAAGTATTTTACGAGCAGCGGTTTCAGTGTCGCGGAACTTATAATATGGGTTAGGTGGCTCTTTGTGTGCTTCCTTATCTTCAATGAAATACCTTTCGAAAGTAGCCATACGGGTTTTGCCAAAAAGGGGAGAATGCTCTCCACACCATAAATACCACAAAATATCTAGGTCATAATCGTTGCTTTCGCGTGAATTGCGGTTAAGATAAGCCCTGCGGGCCACGCGTTCAAATTGGTCCAATAAAGCTTTTCCTCGGTAAGGCTGTCCGTCAAGGGTAAAAGAACTAAACTCTCCCTTCTCATCCATAGGAATACACCCATGAAACATCAAGTTGCCATTGAACTTGCGATACATCCCTCCACGTGTGTAAAGGAAAGTGATGTGTCTTTGAAGTTTTTCGCTATTTAAAAATGAAGATTTAAGCCGGCTCATCACCTCTGCTTCCTCCACTGTCAGTTCAAAAGGATTTTTGGGGTCGATAGTGGGGAAGTGTTTATCGTTGAGGGAAAAAACCTTTCCGTCGATTTCAATGGTTCCTTGGCTAAAGTTTATTTTATCAAGCAAAGTACGATGGTCCATTTGGAATTGGGGATTCCGAAGAATAGCTTGCGCCTCGAGTTTAAATTGAATGATAGATATAGCCTTGTGCATCTGACTAATAAAACGTGTATTCCACAAATTGCGCTGGTCTTCTTTCACCGTGCGAGGAATAAAGGGAGTACATGGGTCGTCAGAATAATGCTTTAAGGCAAAGGTGGCTAAAGGCATCAAATTGATGCCATAGGCATCTTCGATCGTATCCAAATTCTCATACCTTGCTGAAATGCGAAGCACCGTAGCTATAAGCAGTTTACTGCCAGCGGCAGCACCCATCCATACAATATCGTGATTGCCCCATTGAATATCTACAGAATGATGATTGATAAGGGTTTCCATCACTTTGTCGGCTGCCGGACCTCTATCGAATATGTCGCCAATAATATGTAAACGGTCGATGAGCATACGTTGGATAAACCTGCATATAGCTATGATGAAAGCCTTTGCCCTGTCGATACGAATAATACTTTGAATAATACTGTTGAAATATTCCTGCCTTCCGGCTGCACTTTCGTTGAGCAATTCTTCAATTATGTAGGCAAAATCGGGAGGGAGAGCTTTGCGAACCTTGGAGCGGGTATATTTGGAAGCGGCCGAGCGTGCTACCTCTACCAGCCGCTGAAGGGCAATAACATAAAACTCTTCGGGATCTGGTTCATTTTTCAATAAAAGATCAAGTTTCTGCTCAGGATAATAGATAAGCGTGGCGAGTCGCCGTTTCTCGGATTCGCGAATACGATTTCCAAACACCTCATCTATACGCCTGCGTACCACCCCCGAGGCATTTCTCAAAAAATGACTGAAGGTGTCGTATTCTCCATGAATGTCGGTGAGAAAATGCTCTGTGCCCTTGGGGAGATTGAGTATGGCTTCCAGATTAATAATTTCGCTCGATGCAGCTTGGATATTTGGAAACTTCTCGCTCAGAAGCTGCAAATACCTCAGATTGTCTTCAGCCTGTTGCAAGGTAAAACTATCAGGGGTCATATACGGTATTTTTTATTTTAACAAATTTATATGAAAACATGCGAACGACACACAGACGATTAAAAATCTACTCCGTGTCCGAAACTTCTTTACCTGCTCGTAGCACCATCTAATTTTAGCGCATAATTAATTATAATTTGGGTTATGAAAAGGATATTTGGTCTGGACCAGTGCAAAAATATATTTTTATAGATTCAATTAATGGCATGGGTCATCCGGTAGTGAAAGAATATTCCACTTTTTGACATCATTATGTACTTCTCCTGGTGAGTATTAGAAAAGGGAAGCTAAAGAGGATTGAGACATGGAGAATACGGAAATGTACTGGATACCTGTTTGGAACATTTGGGAAAAGATGGGCATTCACCTTTCACTGGTTAATCCCCATCTGATAAAGCAGATTCCAGGAAAGAAAAGCGATGTAAAAGTCGTCCAAGGGATAGCTACCGTGTTAAATAAGGAGTTATTACGAAGTATTTTAGTTCCTTGCGAGCAAATACGAGAGTTGCAAAGCTATAAGTCAAATTGCAGCAACGGGAAGAAATCTGTACTACATACTATGGAACGAACCTTAGAGGTGAGGGATTCGAATCACCAGCCTTGTGAGCAACCTATCAGGGAAGAGTATGATGAAGGACATCCATGCACTCATAGGCTGAACCAATCGCGCAGTTCCCCAAAGGCGGGTTAAGTTAGGTAGGATTAAAGGGAGAAATTTAGTTAATAATTTACCGTTGTCTTTTCTCGCGGTTGAAAAAATGACTCTTTGGGTTTCTGGAATTTTTGCTCTTGTGTAAGAAGATGCCCTTTCGCGTGGGCTGTTTTTACGTCTGTATGTTCGTATCTTTTTACGCTATCGGCTATTCGCTGGGGTTGGGCTAACGGTATTGCCGCTTGCCGCAGCTGGCGATTTAGAAGTATTAAACTATCAACCTGCACTAAATTTGATAGAAATACAAAGCTTGATTTAACTGCTGAATTGCCAGTTTGGGGAGCTGCTGTTATGCATAAACCCATTATTCTATTTTGTTAATATTGTTTGTCATAAATATGGCAATCATACTTATCAGTGAACAAAATTCTGAAATTTCAAAATAGTTCACAGATATTTTAAAATTTTTGTCTCTGAAAATAATAGCTCCATTATTCAAAGTCCAGTCAAAATGTGCAATTGAATTCCTAATTTTGTTTAGTTTCAAATCAGTTTTTTTCTGAAATATATGGTAAAGATTTGGTGAAGTAGTTGGGTCTGTTTGAATGTCTTTAATAAACTCAAAGAACACTTGAATTTGAACAAGTTCATTATAGAAAATAGCATCTCTGAAAGAATGAATTTTGTCAGAATTGGATTTATAATAAGGTGCAACAAACTGTTTCAATCCTTCTAGTTCTTTAAATATTTGTCCAAACCGAGTAAGTTTTGTTTTAAGTTGATCATTTTTTTGAGTTTCACTATAAAGCATAGAAGGATCAATAATAGTCATGTCAATTCCTAAAGGCTTTTTTGCTGCAAGCAGTTGAAATTTTTGTAAAAGTTTTTCTGTATCACTCATATACTTTAATTTTTTGATATTCGTTCATTTCTTTGGGTTAGCATAACGTTTCGGTGGTTTGGGATGTTGGGGGGTTAGGCACATACTGCGTCATCCCATGTTATAATAATTGTAAATATTATAAATAGTTCCATAACCATATCTGCGTCAATGCATTTAACCTCATGTTGTGTGTAGTCTTTTATTTTTCTTGTTTTGAATTAATTTCTTCTTTCGTACAGCCAAGTTTTAATTTCGCTATCCATAAACTAGTTGCTTTGATGAGTCAATGGATTGTTTTAAATATGGATTTTTGATTGTTTTTTCTTCCAATAAATCCACATCACGTTTAAATAGCTTTTCTAGTGATTCTTTTAAGTCAAAGTAGCTGTCAGCGTATTCATAAAGGTCTACGTCTTGAAAGTCTACAACTAGGTCAATATCGCTATCCTTTTTGAATTTATCAGTCAATACAGAACCAAATACAAATAGCCTTCTAACTTTGTGCTTTGAACACAAGTCTCGAATTTTATCAATATTTCTTTCTATCAGATCCATAGAACAAAGATAATAAATTTAGAAGATGTCACCAAATCGTGCAATAGGTCACACTTAACGGTTATAGCTATGAAGCGTGGCGGTTTTGGAATACAAATCTTTCAAGGTACACTAATGTATATTTGAAAAAATATTTCAAATTACTACAAAACCCGCCATGCTTTATGAGCTTTTGTTAGGGCTTTTTATTAGTCTTCTTAGGTTAAATACTCTCATTAGCATATAAAATCCTAAAACTATAATACTAAATATCAATATTTGATTAAATAACCTGGACTTATTAGATAATGTTCTCTCCTCAACAATTTGCCATGGACTTAAGAAACTAAGCTCAGAGTTATTTATTTGACCTATACCATGGTAAATAATGCTGTCATTCCTTAAAACAGCAATATTTGTTTCTTCTTTATCTACATATTTAACAATAATATCATTTTTGTTTATCGCCATAGCTACTACATTTTTTATAATATCATCAAAATCATTATTATTCTTAATTGAGATAGAATAAGAAGAAAAATAATCTATCTTGTGTAGATAAAACACATCATTTAATTGTGTTCTAGCCCTCTAAATCGCTGGACTGGATTAGTGATAAAAAACACTAATTTTAAGAGATGAAAAGGACATGGAATTTAGAAGAAAAAGTTTCGATTCTTAAGGAAGCAGAAACAAACGGTGTTGTGGAAACCTGTCGCAAACACGGTATCTATGCAACAACCTATTATGAATGGAAAAAGAAATATAGCGAAGGCGGAGAGTCGGCTCTTTTGCCGGGTTATGCCAAACGGGAAAGAAAGGACATCAAAAAGCTTGAAAAAGAGAACGAACGGCTCAAAAAGCTGCTTGCTGAGAAAGAACTTGAGGTGGAAATCAAGACGGAACTTTTAAAAAAAAAGATGGAACAATGGAAGAACGCAAAGCGATAATCGGGAAGTTTATTGCTAAAGGAATGAAAGCAGAAAAGGCATCGATGATGGCGGGAATGAGTAAAAGCAGCTATTACTATCGACCCCGTGGAGGGAAACAAGGCTGACCTTCTTCTACCCATTGTTTGAAAGACAATGTAATGTTGGTTTCTAATGAAGAAGTGGTAGAAGATATTCGCACTTTTCTAAGTGGAGAATTTATGGAAAATGGTTATTTAAAGGTTTGTCATGAGCTTAAAGACATGGGCTATGAGATCGGTAAAAACAAGACCTACCGATTAATGAAAGAAAATCGTCTGTTGCTTCCTCCGCCTCAAAAAGCCAAACGCGAATATGTACAATATACTCAGCCCTTGCCTTCAGAACCATTCGAAAAAATAGAAATGGATATCAAATTTATTTACATACGAGGACAACATAAAAATGCCCTCTTGCTTACCTTCCTGGATACCTTTACCCGTTTACCTTTGGGATGGGAGCTTCAATATTCCATCCGCCATCAAACAGTTGCCGCCCTTTTTGACAAAGTAATCGAAAATTGGCTTCAACCCTACCATCCCTGTTTCGAAGAAAAGGTAAAAGTATGTTTACGTAACGACAACGATTCAAGGTTTGTGGCAAAGGATCTCCAAAATTATTTGAAAAGTAATTTCGTGGATCAGGAATTTATTCTGCCCGCAACCCCGCAACAGAATGCCCACATCGAGAGTTTTCACAGTGTTGTGGAAGAACTGGTATGCAAAAAATATGAATTTGAAGATATTCATCAAGCAAGAGAGATTCTGGATAGATTCTTTTATACCTATACTTTCAGAAGAACTATCAGTTCAATCCTTTACCTACCTCCGGCAGTGTTTTTCCACGAGTGGTTGGAAGGGAATATCGGAGTATCAAACAAGAAAAAAGGGAACAGAACAAAACAAACTTTTTTCTTCATCGGACAGAGGCCAAAATGGCTCTCTGTCCCGATTGAAGAATTTTATAATGGTCTGAACGACAAAGTTACAAAGAAAGAGGATATATTTGTTGAACCATCACTAATTGAGTCCTAACAATAGGGGGTTAAGCCACTTTTTTATAGACTATTGGAAGTTCTTCAAAAACACTATAATGATTAGCAAGATGAGCAGATAGTTCACGACTTGTAACTTTTTTACAATGAATTACACCGTCTTCCTTGATTAAGTTAAGGTAAATACATTTTTCACAAGAATTAATAGCGTAACAACTCTGGCAGTATTTTCCAATTTTTGAAAAATAGTCATTATATTGTGAAATAACTTTTTCAATATTTATATTAACATGACCACGGTTTACTTTTCCTAGAGAAAAACGATGTCCAATTGTTTCGCATGGCAAAATTTCTCCTTGCGCAGTAATAAAAATTCTTCTGCTAAATGGATTACATGTTCCAGTTGGTAAGTATTTTCTTTCCTTACTTCTGAAAAGCACATCGTTGTAATCTTCAAAATGAAAGTTTGAGAAATTACGTAAAAATGAGTTATAGTTAAAGATTTCATTTGATGATAAAAAGCACTTTACATCTCTTTCCACACCCAGATTATAAATATGGCTTTTGTACCTGAATTTATCCCCAGACTGTAAAGGATTTAGTATACTGCAGTTTACTGTTGCATCAAACTCATCCAAAATAAAAGATTTAACTTGTATAAAATCGTTTTTATCGTGTAAAACAGCATTAAACTTCACATTATTTTTAAAATAAGCTGGATATTTCTTTCTAATAAATTGGACATTCTTGTATACAGTAGTATATGAAGCCTTTCCATTTGCATATACTCTGTAAATGTTGAATTGTTCATTCCCATCTAAGCTTATAGTTAAAAGAAAGTCATTATCAACTAGATATTGAATGTGTTTAAGAAGCAAAGTAGCATTAGTTGTCATGTTATACCTGAAATTCAGACCATTCGAAAGGGCAAGTGATTTTGTATATTCAACAATCTCTTTAATAAATGGGAAATTCATTAAGGGCTCCCCTCCGTAAAAACCAATGTAAATATCTTTTTCTTTTGATACATTTATCCTTGAATTCCATTTCGGAGTTAAATATGTAATTACAGCCTTAGCGTCTTCAAGTGAAAGATTGAGGTTTTTTCTAATGTTGTATTGACTGTAATGTTCCCCATAAAAACAATATTTACATAATAAATTACATTTTTCTGTAATTTCAAATGTAATAGTTTTACTGTTAGCTAATGAATACTCAATATCATATTCTTTAAGTTTCCCTTTGAAGATTTTTGAAAATTTTGGTTCATTAAAAAAATTTGTCTCCTGTAACAATCTGAATTTGTTTATAAAATTCTTCATTTCCGAATAAGTATACTTCATGTCATCAACCAAATCTATAATTTCTCTATATAGTTTTGATTCATTATTTATTTCCTTTTTATAAGTCTTTATAAATAATTTTATAAAAACCGAGTTAGATAATAAGATGTAATTCTTATTGTAACTGTACATATATAAATTATTATTACTTGTTTTAAAAAATAAAATACGAGGCATGTTTTTAATAGTTAGTATTTATAAAACTTCTGATAGCTTCATTTAAGTTAGAACGCTTTATTGATAAGACTTTTTCAATATTCAAATAGAAATCAGATTCGTTTTCAGCCTTACTCAGCAATAATTCTTTTACACAATTAAACCCACCTTTCTTGTATGCCATATCACATATCACTGCATGAACCATGTATTGAACATTATAAATGGCATCTATATCTCTGTATCTCATAAGTTTCCGTTTGTCATTATTGTTTTCTGACGAATACTCGGTATTTCCCAATTCACTTTCGTAATAACCATATAAGCTCTTTGATAAATCTATCCACATATTATGCGCTAGATATTTTTTAAATTGGCGAATATGAGTGTAATATTCTTTACCAACATGTTCTCCAAAAAAACACGCAACTCCTTCTTCAAAGTACATGTATTGCCCGTGGTCAAATTGAGCTAATAAAAGATGTATTACTTCATGCAGGTAGTTTTCACCACCGCCGCCGGATAATATTAGATTGTTGTTTGTAGTATATCCTCCATTAATCAAGTTTGAGATACTAATATAATCTGTGAAATAATAATCAATTCCAAACCATTTAGATATCTCAGTGATATTATTTGCAACGAAATAATTAATCTGTAAATTACTTGATATATTAAATCCTTGCTTAAAATTGTCAATTCTTTTATCCAGAATAATTGCCAATGAATCATCAAATGAATGTTTATCTGAAAAATAATATGTGATATTACGTAACTTTCGTTTAGTTACGTGATTTTCCAACGATAAAAAATTTAATAACTTATATGATCCTTCGGTTTTTATTATTGGAACAGTTATCATTAATGATGGAAACCCTTTAAAGAAACTATCTTGTCTTGTTGTAAAAAGTGTCTTTATTTCATACCTATTAGAATCTCTCTGTGCAATGCCAAGGAAATATTCAATGTCGTTTGTGTACCAAACATTACCAATTGTACTCATAAAAGAATAGTATAAATCGGGGAAAGCAAAGCTGTCAGTTTCACTTTTATTCCAATAAGTAATTAATTCATCATCAAATTTTTTTAACAACCCTCTTGATTTAATATTTGCAATATTTAACTTATCCATATAATTCTCCCAAAAAGCAAACACTTGATGAAAATGTGGATTAAGTGTATCAACTGATGGATTAATATAAACTATTCTCTTATTCTGTGAAAAAGAATTGAGCGTGATTATATAAAATAGCAAGAAAATTATTGTTTGTCTCAGACTCATAGTAAAATAATTCTGCAATTGTCTATTCCCTTAACTTGAATAAATTCACCCTTATTCTACATTTCTTACCTTCATAGATTTATGATCAGAGATGGGATGCCCAAATCCCATCTCTGATTTAACAATCACTTTGGTGTAGGATCGGCTGAAATAACAGAAGCATTAGTAGCACTTGAAGTCATACCCAAATTCTGTTGATAGGTTGTATCTTCTCCAGCACAAGAGCATGTACATGTACATGTAGGAGTGCCTCCTCCTCCTTCTCCTCCAGTAATTTTTACCATCTCATTCTACGTAAGTTTGATGATCTTTAACTTTTTCATATTGATAATAGTTTTATTCTGGGCTGCATTTATAGTGGCATCACCCTTATCACTTGTTTAGTATTACGGCCATAAATTCTAAAACTGACGCTAAAGTAGTGCATAGAATTTGAGTTTCAACAAAGTGGTCATTTTATCTAATATCTGGTAGGTTTCATCTAATAACTGGTCGAATTTAACAAATAAGTGGTAATTTCTTAATTCAGTTTTTCTTTAAATCTTTAAACAAATATGCCCTTCTTCGGCTAACAATTATCAAAGAGTTGTTTATTCGAACCATTTTCTTCCCAGAACTTGACAAGATTTCTCTTATATGAAACGGATTTACAATTGTATTGTGATTTGCCCTCAGAAAACCAAATTCGGCAAGTTCAATTTCAAATAGCTTTAATAATTTTGAAACATTGATACTTTCATTATCTATCAAGTGAATTGTTGTTACATATCCGTCACATTGTAAATGAGTTATGGCTTCAATAT
>AMZC01000790.1_pt1 | contig 46997 bp, 39 predicted proteins | sample 948551 | NCBI WGS metagenome assembly AMZC01 (sample SAMN01120625, study PRJNA171369) | bioreactor sludge metagenome | biome: sludge; isolation source: anaerobic thermophilic cellulolytic sludge from lab reactor | place: China: Hong Kong, Shek Wu Hui wastewater treatment plant | collected... | reverse complement strand
TGCCTTCGACTGCGGGACGGGGACGTTCGGCACGCCCGGTTCGGCAAGCAGTGTCTCCTGTACCATGGGGGATGCTGGCAACCTCACTGTTCGCGGAAAGATCATCGACAAAGACGGAGGAGAAACGAGTTATTCGAACAGCGTGACGGTGAACAATATTGCGCCGGAGATCACGGAAATCTCCAACAATGGCCCGGTCTTAACCTATCAGCCGGTTCAAATTGTGGTCACGGTTTCGAGCTATGCAGGTGATACGCTGAGCTACGAATTTGATTGTGACAACAATGGGGTTTACGAGGTGGGGCCTCAGAGCGGGAACACCGGGGTTTGCACCTTCAGCCAGAAGGGCACGTACACGGTGGGGGTGCGTGTGAGCGACGATGACGGCGCCTCAGACACCGGTACAACCGAGGTTGAGGTGAAGTCTTACCTGCTTTTCCTTCCGCTGGTGGTCAGGAACCCATGAAAGGGGCATAGCGATTGAATAACTTCTCTGATGCACCCCCTGTTTTACGGATTTTCATAGACTCTCAGCTTGGGCGGTCTCATGCCCCTGAGGTTCACTGGGCCTGGCGGTGGCTGTTGAGTACCTGCGGCTGGGCCTGGGAGGAGGTGCCCCCCGGCGCACCCTGCGACATTGCCTGGGTTTGCCGGGCCGAAGATGTTCCTTCAGCCAGGCTGGTCATTCTGGCGAACCCTTCTGCCTGGCTCAGGCCAGAGGTGCTCCACCTGAGAGGGGTGAGCCGGGAAAACGGTGTGGCCTTTCCGCGGTATGCAGGAGAAGACCCACAGGGGCCGTGGAAAGAGTTCGTTGACGGCCGGTTGATCTGCCGACGGGACGTGGTGTTTGATATCTTCTGGCTGGCCACCGGGCAGGAAGAACGTTTTTTCCCCAGAGATCGCCACGGGTTTCATCACCTGGAGGAGGCGGCGTTCTTTCGGGAAGGCGTGTTGCTGATGGCTCTGGCCAGCCAGATCGCTGTGTGGCTGGAGGAAACCCTGATCGGTCTTGGTTTTCGGCCGCCGGTTCCCCGCTGGCCTGAAGGCCGGAAGGCCGCCGTGGTGGCCGGGCACGATGTGGATTACCCCGAGGTCAACCGCCTGCTGGAGCCGGCCCGTAAACTGGCCCGCTGGGGTGCTCAAGGGATGAAGCCAGCCTTTGAAGTTTTTTCGGGTCAGCATCATCACTGGCATTTTGAGGACTGGGTGTCTATGGAGAAAAACCTGGGCCTGCGTTCGGCATTCTACTTTGTGCCGCACAAAGGCTCACTGCTCCAGTATGCGGCGGGCCTGCCTGACCCTTTTTATGACATCTCGGCGGGCAAGTTCCGCCAGCTCTTTCGCTTTTTGCGGCAGGCGGGGGTGGAGATCGGCCTGCACGCCAGTTACCGGGCCTATCAGAGCCTGGAGCACTTCAGACAGGAAAAGCAGTATCTCGAAGAGGTAAGCGGAGGGCCGGTTTATGGCAACCGGCACCATTACTGGCATCTTGATCCCCAGATGCCCGAAGAAACCCTCTGGATGCACGAGCAAATCGGGCTGGTGTACGATTCCTCTCTGATCTTTGATCACTTCCTGGGCTGGCGGCGCGGACTTTTGCATCCCTTTTTCCCGTTCCACCCGCGTCTGCGGCGTGAACTGGCCACTTTACAACTGCCGCCAGCCTGGATGGATGATCAGCTCTTCCAGTTTCACGCGTATAATCAGGTGCGGCCCACCCGCCTTGACACTTTGAAATTGCTCGCCGAGCAAGTGGCCCGGCAGGGTGGCTGCCTGACCGTAGACGTGCACGACTATGTCTATGACGACCACTTATTCCCCGGCTGGCGGCAGACGTACCAGGATTTGTTGTATTACCTTCGGGAACGGGGGGATTACTGGTTTGCCACTCCGCTGGAGATTGCCCGGCACTGGGCGGGGCGTTATCGGCAGATTTTACAGATCAGCCAGGGGCTGAAGGAAGGCCTGACAGGATGAATTCTTCTCCGCTTCAGGTGGAAAAACAAAATCTTGAAGCCACCATGGAACCCGGTGTGAATACCCTGACTCTGGAACGCTTCCGGCAGGCGGCAACCCTCACAGCCTCGGCACAGCGGGTTTTGCCCATTGACGCGCTGCGCGGCGTGGCGATGATCGCCATGGCCCTCGACCATATTGCCTCGTTCCTGCGCGTGGGACTGCAGGCCGAGACGTACGGCGGTCAGCCAGCCATTCTGGAAAGCTGGCCTCACTGGGTGGCCGGGTTGTTTACCAACATTGCCGCGCCTGTCTTCTGGCTTTTGAGCGGGGTGAGTGTGATGCTGCTGGAAACCAGCCGCAAGAAAAAAGGTGAAACAGACTGGCAGATCAGCCGTTTTTTGCTGATCCGTGCGGTGTTGATCCTGATCCTGGATTTAACAATCTGCCAGGTTTTCTGGAATGGGAAGGGCCCATACACGCATGTCTTGCTCAGCATCGGCCTCAGCCTGATCGGTTTAAGTCTCCTTCGCCTTTTGCCGGTGGGTGTGGTGGGGGGAGTTTCACTGTTGATGCTTGTGGGTTACCAGTTGGCCCTGCCTTTTCTCGCCGCTCAATACAGCCAGACGGATCATTTCTGGCTGGCGCTGGTTTTCTCTTACAGCACCAGAACCTGGCCGGCGGTGGAGTTTTCACTGCTGGGCTGGGGCAGCCTGATGGGCCTGGGGTATGCTCTGGCCAAAAGTATCCTTAACCCGGGGGCGGCGAAGGGACGCACTTTGCTGTGGGGAGGGGCCGGGTTGTGGGGGCTCTGGCTGATTTTGCGGTTGATGGGCCATTTTGGCGACCTGACCCCCTATTCGAGCGCTCAACCCTGGTATTTCTTTCTGATCATGAGTAAAACCCCGCCCAGCCTGACCTATCTCGCGTTCAACCTGGGGCTGGCGGCGATGATCTTTGCGTTCTTTTCAGCCCGCCCGGCCTGGCTGGAGAAGCCGCCACTGAAGTGGCTGGTGCTGTTCGGGCAGGTTTCGCTGTTTTTCTTTGTTGTGCACATCGTCGTGTACAGCCTTCTCAGCAAAGCGGCCCTGGCGGCGGCTCTTCCGCTGCCGGGGATAGTGCAGGTGTTTCTCTTCTGGGGGCTGGGGCTGGCGCTCATGCTCCCGATTGCTTCGGCCTATCGCTCCCTGCGGAAGCGCTACCGTATTCTTCGATATCTCTAAACAGGGGGAGATCCCCCGGGCAGGTTTTAGACAATGTGGAACATGCTGCGATTAGGCCTGGTTTTCATGGCTCCGCCTTTCATGAAAAAGTGGCTGTTGCGCTGGCTTTATGGGGCAAAAATTGGGCGCAGGGTGGAGATTGGCTGGTTTTCTGCGGTCAGCGGGAAACACATTGAGCTGGGTGACCATGCCGCAATCCGCCCGCTGACGCTGATTCACGTGCTCGGAGATGTGCGTCTTGGGCCGTATACAGAGGTGAGCAGTTTCAGCCTGGTGTATGGCTCAGCGTCACTGCGCGCTGGCAGAGGATGCTACATTGGCCCGCAGTCTTTGATCAATGTGGATGAAGATGTGGAAATTGGCGATGAATCAGCACTGGGGCCACGCAGTATGATCTTCACCCATGCCTCTTTCTTCCCCTACACCGAAGGGTACTGGGTGAGGCGGGCAGGGGTACACCTTGGGCGGCGGGTGTGGTGCGCGGCGGGAGTTTTTATCCACCCGGGAGTGGAAATCGGCGATCATTCATTCGTCAACTCTCGTTCTGTGGTTTCCACGTCCATTCCAGAGGGGTCGGTGGTTGAAGGGAACCCGGCACGGGTAACCTATCCGCTGGAGCGCACCCTGCGAAAGCCCACGCCAGGATACGTTGACCAGGCGTTACGGCGGGTGCTGAGTGATTTTGTTGAGGTGGGCCTTCACCGAGAAATGGGCCTTCCCCTCCAGGCTATCGAACAGGGGAAAGACGAACTTCGCTTTCGCTGGCGGGGTATTCCTTACCGGGTTGTGCTGATCTCTGCCGCCGGGGAGCCTGCACCGCTGGCTCTGGCGGAAGGCGGAGAGAAGCGCATTTATCTGGTCAACCGACCTGGCTGGGTTCCCCCGGATGAGGGAATGAGTTTCGACCTTTCAACCATGCGGACGAAATACCTGTCCGACCGGGTGCATACGGCATTGCGCCTCTTTATGCTGCGGTATTACGGCATGCGTTTTACCGAAGAGGAGTGAGCGCAATGCAGCCGATGAGGAAGGAGCCTTGCTTTTGAGGATGACTCGCTGGTTTTCCAGGGGGGTGATTCTGGCGGTCGGGGTGCTGTGGATGGCCGCCTGCACGGGGGGCATCCCTTCTCAGGCGCCTCCACAGCCAGGCGCAACTGCGGAAACTGTCGGCGGGATGGAATCTCCCACGGCCTCTTTAGAGCCCACGCTCACGGCGACGTCTGGCGTCTCTGCCGGGCCTTCTCTTACCCCCGAGGTGACTGCCGATGCCCGGCCTGCGCTCACCCCGGAAGCGTTGAGCGGCACTCCGTCCTGCTCGCCTCCCGAAAGGGCGGAAGAGGATGCCTTGCAGGGATGGCCCCAGCTTGGACATGATCCCCGGCGTACTTCATTTTATCCTGCCGAAGTGACCTGGCCCTGGAAGGTGCGCTGGATCTGGAATGGGCCCGCCGACAGCGGAGATGGCGAACCGGCGCCAGATCATCTCAGCCTCCCACAGGGGGTACAGCCGGTGAGCGGTGATGGCAGGCTTTATGTGGGGCACACCGACGGACGGGTGAGGGCCATTTCTGAAGAAACGGGGCAAACCGTGTGGACTTCGGAGAGCCTGGGAGGGGCGATCGTCAACGCCGGGGCTTACAGCGCCAGCACGGGGTGTGTGTATTTTGGGGCACAGAACGGGAAGTTCACCCTGCTGGATGCCCGTACGGGGGAACTCAAGCGGATGGTTGATTTGCATGGGGCGATAGATATGGCCCCCTTGCTGGCAGGTGACAGCGTGTTTGTGGGTTCGCAGAGCGGGGTGATGTATGCTCTCGACTCATCCACGCTGGCACAGCGCTGGGCTTACGATGCCGGGGCAGCACTGATCGCTTCGCCAGCTTTCTCTGAGAATCACGGGGGGATGGTGCTCGTCCTGGCGGAGGACCGCACGGTGCATGCCCTCAGTGCGGACACTGGAAAACGGCTGTGGCGGGTAACCGTCAACGCCGATGTAGACCCGATCCGTAAGACGGTCTTTGCCGATACGTTTCCCGTGGTGTCGGATCGAAATGACGTGGTGATCGTGCGTTCTTATCTGAACTGGGAGAAAATCTGGCAGCCTGATGGCGGGGCGCCTTCAACCGTAGAGGGAATCCGTGAATTCCTCACGCAGAACCCGGAATACCAGTCCCTTTTTGTGCTCAACCTGGCAGATGGCACGCCGCGGTTTGTGGCACCGGTGATGCTCGGAGCCATCGGCAACGGGGGTGATCTGGAATCGACCCCGCCGCAGGTGGTGCTCAGGCCGCTGGCGGATGGAACAGAAGTGGCCATCCTGCTCTGGCGGAATCGACAGTCTTGCCCGCCTTCTTACTGCGACAGTCGCTCCGATACTACCCTGGGCGAGATGGATTTAACCACGGGAGTCATCCGGTTCGTGCAGGATCATAAAGATCAGGGGAACATGCGTCTGCCGACCGATGAACAAAGCCCGCTGGCCATGGCGGGAGATATGATCTTCTACGCCCACTGGCAGTTGCTGGGAGCCTTGAAGGTGATCGACCGGTCTGCGGGGTTGGGAGAAAGTTACGCTAACCCCATCATCACCCGCGAGTTAACCCCGGTGTTGAACACTCTGGCGCCGGGGGTGTGTGCCGGGCGCTCGGCTCATTTTTGCCCGGGGGGAATGAGTTCGCCGGGAGAGGGGTTTGCAGTTGACCCGGGTTTTTATATTTATGTTTCGGAGAAGAGAATTTACGATCAATACTGGACGACCCCGGTGCGGAGTGTGGTGATCAGCGGGGGAAATATCTACTGGAAAAGTGTGGATGGGGCGGTAATAGCGCTCACCCCGGCCGGACCCTGATTTTTTCATCCCGGAAATCTTAAAAAAAGCGAGGTTTGTTCTGCTTTTATTGACAACATTACTCATTTAATGTTACAAAGTGACCATCATTAAAGAATAGTTAATTGAAAATCGAGCTGGGGGATAACCATGGCCGGATTTGAGCTGTATACGACCAAAGGAGAAAGGATGCTCGAGGAAAAGTTCCTTTCATCTGTGGAGGTTGGGGTTCGGGGGGTGCGTTTGGTAGAACTGCCACGGATTGAAGACCCGCGGGGGAATCTTTCGGTAGTGGAATTCGAAAAAGACCTTCCGTTCGTCCCGGCGCGTTGTTTCTGGATTTATGATGTGCCCGGGCAAAACGTTCGTGGGGAACATTCTCATCGCAGGCTGGAACAATTTCTGGTGTGTGTGAAGGGAGCCTGCGTGATCACGGTAGATGATGGCCGAAACCGTGCCGATGTGGTGCTGGACCGTCCGAATCGGGGATTATACCTTCCCCCGCTGATCTGGGATACGATGCATCGGTTTACCGATGATGCAGTGTTGATGGTGCTTGCCTCTGAAAGATACGATCCTGCGGAATACATTCGCGATTACAGGGAATTTCTCCGGCTGGTCACTGAATATGAGAGTACCTTTCCTTGATTTGAAAGCAACCTATGTGGAGCTCAAGGATGAACTGGATGCCGCTTACCGTCGGGTGATGGATTCGGGCTGGTACATTTTGAGTGAGGAACTTGCAGCGTTTGAGGCAGAGTTTGCGGCTTATTTAGGGGTGAAGCATTGTATAGGGGTGGGCAACGGGCTGGAAGCGCTCCATTTGATCTTACGGGGGTATGGCATTGGGGCTGGCGATGAGGTGATTGTCCCGGCCAACACGTACATTGCCACCTGGCTGGCGGTCTCTTATGCCGGGGCAACCCCGGTGCCTGTAGAACCAGACCCGCTTAACCGCAATCTGGATCCTGGCAAAATCGAAGCGGCCATTTCGCCCAGGACGCGCGCCATTCTGCCGGTGCATTTATACGGGATGCCCGCGGATATGGACCCTATCCGGGAGATTGCCTCCCGGTATCACTTAAAGGTGATTGAAGACGCGGCTCAGGCGCATGGCGCGCTGTATAAGGGGCGCAAAACGGGCGCTCTTGGAGATGCTGCCGGATGGAGTTTCTACCCGGGGAAGAACCTGGGTGCGTTTGGAGACGGTGGAGCGGTTACCACCAACGAGGATGAGCTGGCGGATCGCGTGCGCACCCTGCGCAATTATGGCTCACGGGTGAAATACTTCAATGAGGTTAAGGGGTTCAATTCGCGGCTCGATCCGCTTCAGGCGGCTTTTTTGCGGGTAAAGTTGAAATACCTGGATGCGTGGAATGCCCGCAGGGCTTCTCGGGTCAGCGAGTACCTTGAACGGTTGAAAGAGATCCCGGATCTGGAGCTCCCATACGTCCCTGTATGGGCGGTTCCCTGCTGGCATCTGTTTGTCATTCGTCATCCCAGGCGTGATGCTCTGCAGGCGCATCTCCGGGAACATCAGGTGGATACTCTTATCCATTATCCCATTCCACCGCATCGCTCAGGGGCCTATCAGGATGCACCGTTCACGCGGGGCAGTTTCCCGATCAGTGAAGCGCTGGCAGATACCGTGTTGAGCCTTCCCATAGGCCCTCATTTGAGCAAGCCTGAGCAGGAACAGGTAATTGACGCGCTTCTTTGTTTTGTGCGGCCAAAGGGGGATCATGCACACTGATCATGTTGTTGCGGTCATAGACTGGGAAGGGGGTTCCCGGGGGTGGATGAAAGAACACATTGAGGAGCACGGGTGCCGCTGTGTTTTCTTTCACCCGGGAGATCCTGTTCCGGAACAGGCGAGGATGATCTTCTCCCTGGGATTTTTCCATGACTTTCATCAGCTTCTCGAATCGCTTGAGGCGCTTCCACCCCGAAAACGGCCCCTCTTCATTCACTGGAATACAGAGGGTATCCCCGACTTGCGCTTTCCGCTCTGGGTGATGAAGTGGGGAGGAATGGTGCGATCTATGATCGGGAAAGCGGCCAAGCGGTACCGATCAGGGGTGCTCAGACTGTTCGATCGCCGTTTCCATCGCTTCCGCTATATTGGTGATTATTTACACGCCTATCAGAAAGGGCTGTTGAAACACCTGTTTGATTGCTCAACGATTTATGTCGAAAAAGAAAAGCGCCTGGGGTTGCCTGCGGCGTATGTGCCCTGGGGCACCTGCCGAAGTGATTATGATGATTTGAAAGTAGAACGGGATATTGATGTGTTCTGGATGGGAAAACCCCGGAACAGGAGACGAAACGAGCTGGTACAGACCATTCGCACCCGGCTGGAGCGGTACGGGAAGAAGATGGTGGTGGTGGATGGGGTGGAACACCCGTATGTGTTCGGCAGGCAGAGAATCGAGTATCTCAATCGCTCAAAAGTAACTCTCAATTTAAAACCTTACTGGGATGATTACAATTTCATCTGGAAGTTCCATCTGGCGGCAGGGAATCGCTCGCTGGTGATCTCGGAACCTTTTTTGCCACATAATCCTGAGTATGTAGCCGGTCAGAACTACGTTTGTGCAGAGGTGGATCAGCTTGTGGAAACCATCTGTTATTACTGTGAGCACGAAGAAGAGCGCCGGGCGATTGCTGAAAATGCCTATCAGCTGGTGACCACAAGCATGACCATGAGCCGAAGCGTTGAGAAAATTTTTACCCTGTCTGAATTATTTTGATTTTTTTCCTCATTCGAATCGCGAGACAACCAATGAACATACTTTGCCTGGTGGATTTCAAACCGGGGTTGGGGGACCACTGGTTATGGAACGACCTGCCCGAATGCAACGATCGGGTTGACTTTATCGTGGCGCAGCCCGCGCTGAACTGGCTCCCGGGCCCGGGGAAGGTGCTTGGTTACTATCCGGCTTTTGTCTGGCTGGGAGTGCGGGCATGGGCATGGATGCGGAATCACCCCTGTGACAGAATTCTGGCCTGGGAAGGAAAAAATGGGCTGGCGCTGGCCTGTTTACGCGGCCTTTTTCACCGGCAGGTGCCCAAAATGGTTGTTGTAGGGTACAGCCATCGTGGCCTGGCCACGGTTGTCCCGGGATTAATCCGCTTTGCCATGCGCTTTGTTGACCGGATGGTTGTCTTCACACACCGGGAGGCAGAATATCTGCCTGGTACGTTGAAAATGAACCCGGAGCGAGTGGTATTTTGCCCTCTGGGTGCCTATGATATTCAGCAGGTCAAAAGCTCTTCGGAGCGTTTCCCTAATGAGTATATTTATTCGGGCGGCCGTTCATACCGCGATTATCCCACGCTGGTTCAGGCCATGGATGGGATAGAATGTTCGCTTATAATCAATGCTTCGTTAAAAGATACTGTGGGGCTACCTGCACGGCAAAATGTCCATCGGCTGGGAATGGTGCCTCTGGATGAGTACTGGAACCTTATCAAGGGGTCGCTTTTTACGGTTATTCCGCTGAAAGACGTCCCTTTTGCTGCCGGACTTATCGCTATTCTGAATGCAATGGCCGCCGGGAAGGCGATCATTGTTACCCGTCTTCCGGGTTCAGAGGATTACATTGAAGATGGCCAGACCGGTTTGCTGGTCAGCCCGGGGAATGTCTCTGAGCTTCATGAGGCCATCGCCTTTTTGCTGAACAACCCCGAAGAAAGAGCCCGGCTGGGGCGTAATGCCCGCAGGCAGTATGAGCGTTTTTATACGATGGAAGCCTTCTCGGCGCGGATTCACAGCCTTCTGGAAAATCTTTAGCAGGCCGCGATAAATCCTGGAAGGAACTTTTTAATGTACCAACGGCCCTCTGTTTACCTTCGCCTGGATTCGCTTTTCCTGGCTCTGATTTTGTTCGTCAGCTATGCCTACTTTTTTCCGCGCTGGGCTGACCCCAACCAGAATTCCCGTCTTGACATGGTGGTGGCGGTTGTGGAAGATGGCACCTTTGCCATTGATCCTTATGTGGCCAACACTGTGGATTATGCACGGGTAGGCGAACATTATTACAGTGACAAGCCCCCCGGCACGGCCTTTCTGGGCATTCCGGTATATGCAGCCCTGAAGTCTGTGCTCGATACGCCGATCGTTAATCGCCTGGTCGAAAGACTGGCCGCGAGTGAGGCGTTTCAGGCAACCTTGCGTGAGGGTGGCTCGGGCGTTTACGCCGCAAAAGTGCGTTTTGCTCTTGCTCAGGTGGTACTTACCCTGTGCATTTCAACGCTGGCGGCAGTAACTCTGGGAGTCTTACTCTACCGGGTTCTGCTCTCGATGAAGATTAAACGGGGGTTCAGTCTGGGGGCTGTACTTGGGGTAGGGCTGCTTTCTCCGATGTTTGCCTACGGCAATGCCTTCTACGGGCATGTTTTAAGCGCCGCTTTGCTCCTGGGTGCCTTCTTTCTCATTCGGGGTGAGCACCCCGAACGATTACGGAATCTGCTCGGGACTGGCTTTCTGCTCGGTTATGCGGTGATCACCGAGTACCCGGTCATCCTCATTGCGGGCGTTCTGGCAGTGTATCTTGGCTGGCGGCTTGTTCAGAGGCGGGTATGGCCGCGGCTGATCTGGGCGGCTTTGCCGGCCCTGCTGATCGGCGGGGGGTTGATGGCCTATAACCAGGCAGTTTTTGGGGGGCCTTTCAGGCTCGGTTATGGTTACTCTGAGTTATGGGAAACCCAGCACCAGACTGGTTTTATGAGTCTGACGATGCCTCACCCTGAGGCTCTCTGGGGAATCACCTTCAGTCCGTTTCGCGGGCTGTTCTTTTTCTCGCCACTCCTTCTGCTCAGTCTGCCAGGCTTTGTCTCCTGGTGGCGGAGCAGGCAGTATCGGGCTGAATGGTGGGTGAGCCTGGCGAGTGTGGGGCTGATGTTTCTGTTCAATGCCTCTTCGATCATGTGGTGGGGAGGTTTTGCCGTCGGACCGCGGTACATTTTGCCTGCAGTTCCTTTCCTGGGGCTGGGGCTGGGGTTTGGGCTGGCGGCTGGCTGGCGGCATAGATGGTTTCGGGGTGTGGTCATGGTGCTGGGGCTGGGATCGCTGGCGGCAACCTGGGGGTTAACTCTGGCGGGGCAGGCTTTTCCATCGGATACGCTTCACAATCCTTTGCTGGAATATGCCTGGCCCAACTGGCAGGCAGGGAACATTGCCCGTAATGTGGGCACGGTGCTTGGATGGCAGGGGGCGGCCAGTCTGTTACCGTGGATGGGCCTTCTGGTGGTGCTGGGGGGAATCTGGTGGTGGCAATCTCGAAAGGTTGCTCCTGAATCTTCAGAATAAACGAGAACAAGGATGAACATCGAAAAGAATATCGCCGTCCCTTCTGAAAGGAAGCCCTGGATGGCGCGCAGGGCATTGGCCTGGGCGCGTACCGAAGTCGGCTTTGTGAGTATGGTGATTGTTCTGGTTCTGGTGGTAACGAGTATTCCCTATCTGTTTGCTTTCCTGAGCACCCCGCCCGGAAAGACTTATATGGGAATCATGCTGGATGTGCCCGACCACGCCCAGTATTTCTCGTGGATGCGTGAACTGACCCACGCCAACCTTGCGGCCAACAAAATGACCCCCGAAGTGAATCGTCCGTTGTTCTTCAACCTGCTCTGGTGGGTCATGGGCAGGCTGGGGAAGCTCTTCGGGTTGGGGTATGCGGCCATGTTTCAGGTGCTGCGGGTTGTATCGACCGTTGTCTTCCTCATCCTGGCTTACCGCCTGTGCCGCTTCTTTCTGAAGGAGGATTTGCACCGCCGCACGGCCTTTCTGCTGATCACGTTCACCTCAGGCCTGGGGTGGGTGTGGGTGGTGATTAAATACCTGAACGGCGGTGATCTGCTTTACCCGCTCGATGTCTATGTGGCCGAATCCAATACTTTTCTGGGCATGCTGGGGTACCCTCACTTTATTGCCGCGCTCTGGTATATCTTCGTTTTTGAGCTGGTTTTACGTGGTCAGGCGCGCGGTCAGCTGCGCTATGCCGTAGGTGCGGGGCTTTTTGCCCAGTTCCTGGGCTGGCAACACGCCTACGATCTGGTCTCGATTTACGGGGTGCTTTTTGCCTATGCCGTGCTCCTCACCCTGCGCGACCGGCGGTTGCCGAAGTATTTAATCACCAGCGGGCTGATCATCGGGCTGCTTTCGGTCTGGCCGGCGTTGTATTCGGTGGCGCTGACCTCACTCGATCCGATCTGGAAAGAAGTGCTCCGGCAGTTTGCCAATGCCGGGGTGTATACCCCCAACCTGCTTCATCTGCCCATTCTGTTAGGGGCAGGCTTCTTGCTGGCGTTGTATACGGTCTTGCGGGAAAACCCCTTGAAGTTGAGAGGGCTTAGCGACCCTGACCTTTTCCTGCGCGGCTGGTTTTGGGTGAGTTTTCTTCTGGTTTATCTGCCAGTAGATTACCAGATTCATCTGCTCAACGGCTGGCAGGTGCCTTTTTCTATCCTGGCGACGACCGGGTTGTTCCGGTATGTTGTTCCCTGGCTTGAGAAAGTGCTGGCACAACGCCGCCGGGGTGTAAAAATCGATCCGGGCAGGATCAGCCGCTGGGCGGCTGCCGGGTTGATCGCTCTGGTGTTGCCGACCAACCTGTATCTGTGGGCCTGGCGCTTTATCGACTTAAATCGCCACACCTATCCGTATTACCTTTACAACGAGGAGCTGGCCGCACTGCATTGGCTTGAACAGAACACAAGAGCGGAGGATGTGGTCTTGAGCTCTCTCACCATCGGTCAGTATGTGCCGGCGCTGACCGGGGCACACGCTTTCCTGGCGCACTGGGCGCAAACGGTTGATTTTTATACCCGTTCACGGCAGGTCGAGCAGTTTTTCGCAGGAAAGTTATCTCCCGCGGAGCAAAGGAGTGTCTTCGAATCGGCCAGCGTGGATTACATCTTCTGGGGCCCGGCGGAACGGGAGGTGGGGCAGGTGCCGCCAGGGGGAGAAGAATTAATTATTGTTTATGAGAACCCGCTGGTTACGATCTTTGAGGTGCAGCCATGAACCCCTCGATGCGGCTTCGCCAGGGCCTGGGCCTGGCCGGGCTGGTACTGCTGGTGCTTGCCACCCGGCTGCCCTTCCGCAGTGAGGTGCTTTATCACTGGGATTCGGTGAATTTTGCATACGCGATGAAGGAATTTAACCTGGCCAGAGAACAGCCCCAGCCGCCCGGTTACATTGTCTATGTGTGGCTGTGCCGCTTGGTAGATGGGGTATTTCACGATGCCCAAACCACCATGGTCAGCCTCAGTATTCTGGCGAGTGTGTTTGCGGTGCTGGGAATGTACTTTCTGGGTAAGGAGCTGTATAACTCGCGGACGGGATGGGCGGCTGCCCTGTTTCTGGCGGCTTCTCCGCTCTTCTGGTTTTATGGAGAGATTGCCCTGCCACACACCCTGGATGCCATGTTCGTCATCTGGATCAGCCTGGGGTTGTTGCGAGTGATGCGGGGAGAGCGCGGGTTGATTTTTCCGGTGGTGATCGGGATGGCGATCGCCGGAGGGGTGCGGCAGCAGACGCTGGTTTTTCTGGGGCCGCTGGCGCTTTTTGCCGTGCGGAAACTCGGTCTGAAGCGGCTGGCGGTGGCGGCTGCGCTGGGGGCGGTGCTGTGCCTGGCCTGGTTTGTTCCACTCATTCAACTCAGTGGTGGGCTGCAGGAATATCTGCGGATTGTAGGAGCGTTTACAGATCGCTTTCAGAAGACGACCTCTATTTTTATGGGAGCAGGCTGGGGAGGAGTGCGGAGAAATGCAATCAAATTGATACTCTATTCTGGCTACGGATGGAATATATTATGTATACCGGTGCTGGCCGTGCTGGTTCGTACCTTGCGAGCCAGGAGGTTGCCCCGCCCGGGTGAAAGGTCTGTTTTTCTGGCCCTCTGGGTTTTGCCCGCCGGTTTGTTTTATCTGGTGGTTCACATGGGGCAACAGGGGCTGGTGTTTGTTTTTCTTCCAGCGCTTTTGCTGCTCAGCGCGGCGGCACTGGACAGATGGTTGTGCCGCCAGCCCCCCTTTTTTTGGGCAGGAGTCGTTTTACTGGTGGCGATCAGCGGTTCGATCTTTGCTCTATTGCCTGAATATCCGCTCGGGGCAGGCACCCAGCGATTACTCACCCGGCAAACTTTGCAGAACAACGACCGCTATTTTCTGGAACGTTTTCGGGCTATCCGGCAGAGTTTCCCGCCCGAAAGTTCATCCATTCTGGCCACGAACTGGCACCATGTGGAGTTTTACCTGCCGGAGTATCGGGTCTTTCATTTCGATGTGGGGGCGAAATGGGAAGTCGATGAAGGCCTGTCTGAAAATCAAACGAGACAGCTCGTGGGAATCTCGGACGCAGGGGAGAAGGTTATTCTCTTCGATGCAGAACTTGAACCCTTCAACCGCACCCCTGAACGGGTAGCGTGGGTTGAACTGAGCGGTGGGGATCAACTGGCGGTTCTGCCTTTGTACAACGGGGAGAAGTTATGGATTGGGGTCGATGGCTTTGGTGTTACAGGAAGGTAAGCATTCGATGAAGCATTTCAGAATCTTCCGGGTTGGGCTGGTCTGTCTGGCCTTTTTGCTTGGGGTGTTGCTGCTGGGAAGTGTATCTGGCCGTTCGATGGGGCAAACTGTCAGCTGGGGAACGGCCATTCCCCTCTCGCCAGCCGGCTCGTTTTCCTGGTTTCCGGATATTACCGCAGACCGCTCCGGCAGGGTTCATGTGGCCTGGGCCTCCGGGGTGCCCGGTTTCGATGCGGTGGTCTATACCAGCTCGGTCAATGGCGAGGTGTGGAGTCCGCCCAATGATGTAGCGGCTGTGGCACAGGAGAGCGGCAGTGCCGCCACCCGCCCGGCCATGCTGGTAGACCCGCGTGGGTATCTGCACCTTACTTTTGTGGACACGAAAACCCTGTATTATTCGCGCGCACCCATCTGGAATGCCGGTTCAGCAGCAGCATGGACAGATCGTCAGGTGCTTAGCGGGCAGCAGGTGGCTTATTTTTCTCGTATGGCCATAGACAGCAAGGGGGTTATTCACCTGGTGTATACCGAGAATGCTTCCAGTGTGGCCTGCATGGGTTGTTATCATCTGTATTATCGCCAGTCGGCAGATGCCGGAGAAACCTGGTCTCCGGCGGTGGATATCTCGCTGGAACAGGATGGGGTGGCCAAGCCCACCTTGATCATTGACTCCAAAGACCAGCTCCATGTGGTATGGGAAGGCGGGCAGGGAGGTGGCCTGGGGCAGCTTCCTGACCCAACCACGGTTAAGTACGCCGCTTCCTACGATGGTGGGGTGACCTGGACAAAAGCTACAGCCTTTTCGGTCATCGAAAATCCCAATTTAAAAAATATCACCCTGGGCATTGATCGCGAGAAGCGTCTGGTGGTGGTGTTCTGGGCGTTGCCGTATGACTGGCTGATGTATTCCGTCTCAGAGGATGCCGGAAGAACCTGGTCGGCCCCGGCACAGATTTCCGGCGTATGGGGGGCGGCGGCGGTTTATAAATCCAATCTCGATACCTATTCGATGGCCAGCGATAGCGCGGGTAACCTTCACCTCATCTTTGTAGGCCGAAAGGCCATCGATTCAAAGACGGTAGATGTCCTTGATGTGGTCTGGGATGGTCAAACCTGGTCTTCGCCAACCACGATTGCGGAATATGAGAAGGATGTGCCCGAATGGCCGCGGGTGGTGATCAGTCAGGGCAATCAGATCAATGTGGTGTGGTTTGTACGGGATGAAGCCCATATCTGGGAATCGGATAAGGGGCGTTATCGGGTGTGGTATGCGCGGGGAGTGTCTGCTGCGGCCAGTGAACCCGCTCAGATAATTCCGACCTTTACTCCGGTTTCTCCCACACCCACGCTGGAGGTTTCTCCTCCGCCGCCCTCGCCAGAGGTCACGCCTTCGGAGGTTAATTTCCCGTTGAACCCAACCCTGCGTGCTACCGAGAATGCGCCGGGGGGAAATGTGCTTTATGCAGAGCAGGATTATCTGGCGGTGGTGGTTAAAGCAGTGATTCCTTCGGTTCTTTTCCTGGCCGGGGTGGTGTTGATTGCCTTCCTGCGTAAGCGGTAAGGCCCGGTGAAAGTGAAGATGAGTTGACCATGAAGATTTTATTCATCGTTCCTTACGTCCCCAGCCTGATCAGGGTTCGCCCCTATAACCTCATCCGTTATCTGGCGGCGCGCGGTCATGAGATCACCCTGCTGACGCTGTACACCTCACTGGCGGAGAGGGACGATGTGAAAGCCCTGCGCTCGTTTTGCCGCGAGGTTTATGCCCTGCCGTTGCCCCGGTGGCGATCCATGGCCAACAGCCTTCTGGCGCTGCCGACCAGCACGCCTCTTCAGGCGATGTATTGCTGGCAACCTGCGTTGAGCCAGCTGGCGCGAGAGCTGATTCAAAAAGACGGGGGGTTCGATCTGGTGCACGTTGAGCACCTGCGCGGTGCGCGTTACGGGCTTGATCTGATGAACATCAAAGCGGCCTCTTCGGCATCCTCCCGGCGCCTGCCGGTGGTCTGGGATAGCGTGGATTGCATTACCCTGCTCTTCAGGCAGGCGGCGGGCCAGAGTCGGCGCCTGCTGAGCCGCTGGCTCACTCATTTTGAACTCGGGCGTACCCCCCGATATGAGGGCTGGCTGACGGGCCAGTTTGACCGGGTGCTGGTCACCTCTTCGCATGACCGCGAGGCACTGGTGGGGCTTATGCGCGGAGGGGCGCTATCGTCTCATGTGCGGGTAATTCCCAACGGGGTGGATCTGGAGTATTACACGCCGCGGAACGGCGATGTTCCCAGAGACCCTGCCACGCTGGTGATCAGCGGCAAGATGAGTTACCACGCTAATGTCACCATGGCGGTAACCTTTGTTGAAGAAGTCCTGCCGCTGATCTGGCAGCGCCACCCTGAAGTGCGCCTGGTAATCGTCGGAAAAGACCCCACTGCCGAAGTGCGGGCACTGGCACGCCATCCTGCAGTGGAAGTAACGGGTACGGTGGCTGATATTCGCCCGTATTTACATCGGGCTACGGTGGCTGTTGCGCCCATTCAATATGGGGCAGGAATTCAAAATAAAGTGCTGGAGGCCATGGCCTGCGGATTGCCGGTGGTCACCACATCCAGAGCGGTTTCAGCCCTGGCGGTGGAAGCCGGTAGAGAGGTGCTCATCGCCGATACCCCGCAGGAGTTCGCTGCGTTGGTGATCCGTCTTCTCGAGGATCCGGCCTATCGCGAACAGATTGCCCGGACCGGCCGTCGCTATGTTGAAGAGAATCATCCCTGGCCGAAGGTGATTGAGCGGCTGGAGGAGGTCTACGATGAGATTGTCTAATACAAGGGCTTTCCCTTTTGAGTATGAAACGGTGCAGAGTCGCATCTCACAGGCCAAGCAATCGCTGGTGCATGCCCACCAGTGGAAGCTTTTTGTGCTGGCCCTGATTCTGCTGGATTTTCTGTCGGTCGGCCTGGCGTTCAGAGTGGCTTATTTTGTCCGGTTCAATCTGGGCTTCCCACTCTTTCGGCTGGAGGTCGTTCCGAATTATGAGTTTTACATCCACCTTGTCTATGTTTTGATCCCGGGCTGGCTGCTTCTCTACGCCTTTTTCGGGCTTTATAACCGGCAGTATCTGCTCTCGGGCACGCGCGAGTACGCACGCATCTTTTCTGCCACGTTGACGGGAATGCTGCTGGTGATTGTGGTGGGGTTTTTAGGGCCAGATTTTGTGGTGGCGCGCGGCTGGCTGGTGGCCTCATGGCTTCTGGCGTTCCTCTTCACCAGCGGTGGGCGTTTCCTGGTGCGGCGGCTTATCCGCATCTTTCGTGAAAAAGGGTTCTTCATTGCCCCGGCGCTGATCATCGGGGCGAACGAAGAGGGGCAGTTGCTGGCCGAGCAGCTTTCGGACTGGAAGTATTCTGGCCTGAATGTGCTGGGGTATGTAGATAACCATCCCCCCGCCGAAGGGTCTATGGGGGCTCACCCTCTGCCTTACCTCGGCGGGACGCCCGCCCTGGATGAACTTGTACGCCGCTTTGGCATCGAAGAGCTGGTGGTGGCCACCAGTGCCATTTCGAGGGAAGACCTGCTCGACCTGTTCAAGAAATACGGAGTGGGAAGTGGAGTGAACCTGCGCCTTTCTTCCGGTCTGTATGAAATTATTACAACCGGGCTGGACGTGACCGAAATTGCCAGTGTACCTCTGGTAAAGGTGAATAAGGTAAGGCTAACCGGGGTCGACAGGGTGCTTAAGAACCTCATGGATTACAGTATCGCGCTGTTGCTGATGATCCCGTTGCTTCCAGTGATGGGGATCATTGCCCTGTTGATTAAGCTCGATTCTCCCGGCCCGGTGATCCACCGCCGACGGGTGATGGGGGTCAATGGTAAAACCTTCGATGCCTTCAAGTTCCGCACCATGTACGTCAACGGGGACAAAATTCTGGAACAATATCCTGAGCTCAAGGAAGAACTGGCGCGCATGCATAAGCTCAAGGATGATCCGCGGGTCACGCGGGTGGGTAAATTCCTGCGGAAGTTCAGCCTGGACGAGCTTCCTCAGTTATTCAATGTACTGCGGCACGAAATGTCCATCGTTGGGCCGCGGATGATCTCTCCGGCGGAGATCAACGAGTATCGAAAGTATGGCATCAACCTGCTGACTGTGCGCCCGGGCATTACCGGCCTGTGGCAGGTGAGCGGGCGGTCAGACGTCAGTTACGATGAGCGCGTCAGGCTGGATATGTATTACATCCGCAACTGGACGGTCTGGCTTGATCTGCAATTGCTTTTACGCACCATCCCGGCGGTCATCAAAGGGAGAGGGGCTTACTGAGTTTTGTGAAAAGAGGCTTATGATCATCGTACAGGCGCCCTTGCGCATTAGTTTCTTCGGAGGCGGTACCGACTTCCCTGATTTTTACCGGCAGGAGGGGGGATGTGTGCTGACCTCGACGATTGATAAGTACATTTTTGTGACGATCAAGAACCGGTTCGATGCCAAGCTACGCGTGGGGTATACCCAGACCGAAATGGTGGACACGGTGGATGAACTCAAACATGAGTTGATCCGCGAGGCATTGCGCCTTACAGGGATCAGCCAGGGGGTGGAGATTACCACCATGGGAGACATTCCTTCAGCGGGCTCGGGGCTGGGGTCTTCGAGCGCCGTCACGGCTGGAGCGTTGCTGGCCATGTACACCTACCTGGGTGAGACGGTAACTGCCGAACAGCTGGCGCGTGAGGCCTGTCAGATTGAAATTGAACGTCTGCAGAAGCCCATCGGGGTGCAGGATCAGTACGCGATTGCTTATGGCGGGTTGCGTTTCTTTGAATTCCGCCCCGATGGACAGGTGATTGGAACGAGGATTCCTATCTCGGCAGACCTGAAACGGCAACTGGACGAAAACTTCCTTCTGTTCTACACCGGTGTGGGGCGGCAGGCCGATTCGATCCTCACCGAGCAGAAGGCGAACATCCAGGACCGGCTTCAGGTGTTACGTGAAATGAGAGAAATGGCCTGCCTGGCAAGAAAAGAACTGGAACATGGTAATCTGGACGCCATCGGGAGTATGCTTGACCAGGCCTGGAAATTAAAAAAGAAACTGGCCAGCCGCATCAGCAATGGTGAGATTGATGCCCTGTACGACACGGCCAGAAAGGCCGGCGCCCTGGGTGGTAAAATCACTGGAGCAGGGGGCGGGGGTTTTCTTTTGTTGTATTGCCCGCGAGAGCGCCAGGATGCTGTGCGCCACGCTATGGGCCATCTTCAGGAATTGCCATTCCGCCTGGAGCGGGATGGCGTGAAAGTCATCTTTAATTATCGACGTTGATGTTTAAGGGAGGAGTCATATGGACAACATCCGGAAATATATTAATGATTTGCATCAGACCCTCGACCTCATCCCCATGACGGCTATTCAGGAGATGGTAGACGTGCTCGTCAGAGCGCGATTGCATGACCACCAGGTTTTTGTGATGGGCAATGGCGGGAGTGCCACCACGGCTTCTCATTTTGTGTGTGACCTGGCTAAAAACACACGCGTTTCGGGATTGCCTCATTTTCGGGTGATCGGCCTGACCGACAATGTGGCTTCGATTACAGCCTATGCCAATGATGAAGGCTATGAGATGATCTTTTCTCAGCAGCTGGCCGGGCTGGTGCGGGAAGACGATGTGGTGATTGCCATTTCGGCCAGCGGGAACTCGCCCAATGTGCTCAAAGCAGTAGAGCTTGCCAACATGGCCAATGCCTTTACAATCGGGTTAACAGGGTTCAACGGTGGTAAGCTGGGCGGAATGGTGAAACTCCATGTACATGTGCCTTCCAACCGTATTGAACAGGTGGAGGATATTCATCTGATGATTGAGCACATGGTCATTTCCACCATTCGGGAGATGACTCAATCCAAACCGTTCATTGAACAGCTGGCGGCTCTGTTTGGCGCCTCTAACCGCTTGGCTGCTTCCAGGGTGGATAGCAGGCCCATCCGCAATACTTACGACCTCTTGAATGCCATCAGTCAGGAAATGAATAATTACACCGAAGTTTACGACCTGCTGCAACGCATCCTTCAACTGACGGTGGAAAGCATCGGGGCTACAAGCGGGAGTTTCCTGGTGGTGGATGAAAATGGCAATATTACCGATGGCATTCTGGCGTATGCTGGTAAAGTACAGCCTGGCATCAAACAACAACTGGTGGATGTATTCAAAGAGGGCCTGGCTGGCTGGGTGATCAAAAATCAGGCATCGGCGCTGGTTCCTGATACGCAGAATGACCCGCGCTGGCTGCCGCGAGCCTGGGAAATTGGCCGGCATGGATCACGTTCGGTGATCAGTGTTCCTCTCATTGCGCGCAACCGGGTGACCGGTGTGTTGACTCTGGCGCGAAACGATACCAGCCAGTTCACTGAGGATGATCTTTCTCTGCTCACAACGGTGGCGGTGTTTCTCACATTCCAGATTTTCAACCGGCAAAGGTAATTCCTATGGATATTCGTCCCTACCTGGCTCCGATCTTTAAATGGTGGTGGCTCCTCCTGGCAGCTGCGGCGCTGGCAACCGGCACAGCCTATTTCATCCTGCGTGATCAACCCGCGGTATACACGGCACGTACCACGCTGATGATCGGGCGGACACTTTTGGAAGCCAACCCCTCGAGCAACGATTTCTGGCTCAATCAGCAGTTGAGCAGTTTGTATTCCGATATGGCCTATCGCGAGCCAGTGCAGGAGGGAGTGAAAAAAGCCCTGGGAATGACCTGGTTGCCCAAGTATGTGGTCAAGACGTTTGGAAATGGCCAGTTCATCGAGATTGACGTGATTGATACCAGCCCGGAGCGCGCCATGCATGTGGCGTCTGAGCTGGCCAACCAGTTGATTCTGGTCAGTCCGGGCAGTAAGGAAGTTAATTCGAATAATGAGGCTTTCATACAGGAGCAGCTCCAGAAGCTTCAGGAGCAGATCGTGGCGACCGAGAAAGAACTGGTTGCCAGGCAGGATTCTCTGGGAGGGCTGACCAGTGCCCATGAGATAGAACAGGCCAAGGCCGAGTTGCGTACCCTGGAGGACAAGCTCAGCCTGTTGCGCACCAACTACGCTAATCTGCTTTCCAGCAGTAAGGAGAACATCACCAATATCTTGCAGGTCATTGAGCCAGCTTCGCTGCCCGTCAGACCGACCGGCCCCAATCGTTATCTGATCATCGCTCTGTGTGGCATGGCGGGGCTGGTTCTGGGAGCAGGCTGTGCCTATTTGCTGGAGTATCTCGATGAAGCCATTCAGAACCCGGAAGAGCTGGCCCGGTTGATAGACGCTCCTATCGTGGGTTATATCTCTGACCTGGGGCGCAAAGCCAATGCCAGCCTCTATGTGGCCAGGCATCCCCGTTCACTCATGGCAGAAGCCTTCCGAACTCTGCGCGCGAACATTGAACTGCAAAACCTGGATAACGGCCCCCTGGCGTTGCTGATCACCAGTCCTGATACCGGAGACGGGAAAACCTCGGTGGCGGCCAACCTCGCGGTGAGCTTCTCGCAGGGCGGGAAAAGGGTCATTCTGGTGGATGGCGATTTGCGGAAGCCTTCGTTGCATGAGTTCTTCGACATTTCAGACCGTCGTGGGTTGACCGATGTTCTGCAAGGCAAGCTCAGTGTGGAGAAGGCGCTTCGCACCTGGGACGGCGGCGGTCTGCGGCTGATCACCGTAGGCGATGAGGCCGTGCTCCCCGATCTGCTGCTCACGGCCGAGAAGGTGGAAAATCTTCTGTGTGAATTAAAACCCCTGGCAGATATTATTTTGATCGATAGTTCGCCCTTCCTGGTCTCAGATGCGATGATCTTTGCCGCCAAAGTGGATGGCGTGATTACTGTTATCCGTCCTGGCTATACCAGCCGGGAAATGGCGCGGGTGATGAAAGAGCGGATTGCCATGGCGGGTGGAAAGATCATCGGTGTGGTGCTGAACCGCATTCCATTAAAGCGCATCGGGTATTATGGCGGGTATCGTTATTACCTGCCTTACGGGTATTATGAGAAGAAAAAGAAGCGCGAAGAAGACGAAGATAAAAAAGTGCCCAAGAAAAGCGAGTTGACTTTTTCAGGCAAGTAAGAGGGGGAGTATCCTTCCTGAAGGGCGCTTTTTTACCGGAAATTGTAAGGCAAAAGCAAGGTAATTATGGAGTTTAGCAATCTCCATTATGATAAAATCATTAAAAGGGTCAGGCTGATATACTGAAAAGGTCGGGTTTCTCTGCCGAAAGCCGTCCCTCACAGTCAGATCAGCGGGTGATTTTCCTCTTATTATTTTTATAAAAAGGAGAGCTTGATTTATGAAACGCCATCCATGGATAGTTGGACTGCTGATTCTGGCGATGGTGAGCATGGCCTGTGCGTTTACAGGGGGCGGAGGTTCTCAGCCTACGGAGACCCCGGCCCCGGTTGCGACCAGCACACCGGAGCCCACAGCTACGGTTTCTAATGTGGTTTCGAGCCTTGAGCAGGTTAAAAAGGCCACGGTTCAGATCGAAGCTCAGGGAACTTTTGTAGACCCTCAGGTGGGCACTGTTTATAATGCCGCCGGGCGGGGAACGGGCTTTATCATCGACCCCTCGGGGCTGGCGGTGACCAATAACCATGTGGTCACAGGCGCCGCGCTGTTAAAGGTCTGGGTAGGCGGTGAGCATGAACCGCGTTCGGCAAAGGTGCTTGGCGTTTCGGAATGCTGGGATCTGGCGTTGATCGACATTGAGGGTGAGGGGTATCCTTATCTGGAGATATATACCGGCTCGGTGGAGCCCGGCCTTGAGGTTTATGCGGCGGGATTCCCCCTGGGCGACCCGGAATACACCCTCACCAAGGGGATTGTCTCCAAAGCCAGGGCCAATGGCGAGAGCTACTGGGCTTCGGTTCCGGCAGTGATCGAGCATGACGCGCGCATTCGCGGAGGAAATTCAGGCGGGCCGCTGGTCGATGCCACCGGGAAGGTGGTGGGAATCAATTATGCTGGCAACGATCGATACGACCAGAACTTTGCCATCCGCGCTCAGGAAGCCATGTCGGTCGTCGAGAAGCTCAAAGAAGGCGATTTTGAATCCATCGGGGTTAACGGCCAGGCGGTGACCTCGGAAGATGGTTCCCTCTCCGGAATCTGGGTGTCTTCAGTGAAATCGGGTTCTCCGGCGGATAAGGCGGGGGTCAAAGGTGGCGACATTATCACCACCATGGAAGGGTTGATCCTGGCCACGGATGGCTCGATGAAAGATTACTGTGGCATTCTCCGTACCCGCAATGAAACCGACACCATTTCCATCGAGGTGCTGCGTTTTGCCTCCAGTGAGTATCTGGCGGGCCAGCTGAACGGCAAGCCCCTGGAGACAAGTTTTTCCTTCGCCGGTGAACTGGGCAGCCAGACGGAGAGTACTACAGAGAACTACAGCGGGTTTGTTACCGTGCAGGATGATTACAAGTCGATCCAGGTGAACATTCCGGCGACGTGGAGTGAGGTGGATGGCAGTGCGTGGGTGCTGGATGGTGAAATTATCGGCGCCAGCATTACCGCGGCGGCAAATCTGTACAACTTCAATAACGCCTGGGATGAACCGGGGGTCTTCTTTGCTGTTTCGGATGATCTGGCCAAACTGGGGGGGTATATTCAGATTCTTGACCTGTATCGTGACGGCCTCAGGGCCGATTGTGACTATGCCGGTCGCTATGATTACAAAGACAGTGCTTTTGAGGGTGCGTATGATGTCTTTGAAAAGTGCGCGGGGACTACCAATACGGTAGTGTTGCTTTCGGCTCGCCCCCAGCAAAACAAGACGGCCTTCCTGGTCACCCTTATGGTGAATATCATGAGCGATGCCGATCTGGCTGCTCTGGATGAAATTCGGCGCACCTTTGATGTCATTGGCCCTCTGCCCTGATACGAGGGCTGAACGGTGCTGAACCTAAGGCGGGCAGGGAAACCCCTGCCCGCTTTTTTTGCTCCGATGTGATTCAGACGGTGCCTGTTTCCTGGCGAATATCGATGATTTTTTCTACAAGGGGCTCGAAGGCCTGTTTGAGTTCATCCAGGGGCACGTCGGCCACTTTGAAGGTGAGGGTGCGCGTCTGGCTGCTCTCTCCCTGGATGGCTCCCATGCCGTGAATATTGCCGCCCAGCCGGTAAATGGCGCCTGCCAGTTCATAGAGCTTGCCGGGAGTGTCGGGCACTTCTACCGTGATGCGCACACCTGCAGAGCGGGCGCCGAGCATTTCCAGGAAGATTTTGAAGATGTCGGTTTCGGTGATCATCCCTACCAGGCGTTCTCCGCGCATCACCGGCAACCCGCCGATTTTTTTATCGGCCATCAGGCTGGCGGCTTCTTCGACGGTGGTGTCTTCGGTGGTGGTGATCACTTCGCGGGTCATGACCCGTTCCACGGTGATTTTTGAAAGAAGATAATTGATCTCCCAGACGCTGAGCGTGGTGGCTTCTGAGGGTGAGGCGTTCATCAGGTCTGAGTCGGTCACAATGCCGATCAATTTGCCGCGTTTATCGAGCACAGGATAGCGGCGCACTTTATCTTTCCGCATCCGGGCGAGCGCATCCTGCACCGGCACGTCCGGGGTGATGGTCAGCACAGGGTGAGACATGCGTTCTCCAACAAACATGGTGGAATCCTCCTTCTGAAGTACATGCGGATGGTCTGCCTTCTATTGTAAACCGGAATGCGCGCGGATGCAGCAGCTTGGTATAATGCGCCTATGTCTTCTCATCCAAAAGTGCATGGAGCGCAAGACGCATTGCTTCTGCTGGTGTTTTTTCTGGTGCTTGGCGGCCTGGGAGGGGTGTTCTTCTGGATACAATCAGGGGTAGGCGCTTCAACCGAAGGGGCTTCCCCGACGCCATCAGCCTCCCCGCCACCTTCGGTCACGCCATGGCCAACCCTGACACCTTCCGAAACGCCCACCCCCAGTCCCTGGCCGACGGTTACGCCTTCGCCCACTCCTCTCAATCCGTTAAGTTGCCTGGCGCCTGATGCGCCGCGTACTGAGGGACAGGTGAGCGCGGTGGTGAGCGGGTCTGTCATTGAGGTCAAGGAAGGTGGACGGCGGTATTTTGTGCGCTATCTGGGGGTAGATCCGGTGGGCGATGGCCAGGCTTCCGCGGCCTTCAACCGCCAGCTGGTTGAAGGGCAAAGGGTGACATTGGTCTCTGATCTTGTAGATCTGGACGAGCGGGGGAACCGCCTGCGTTATGTGCTGGTGGGAGATGTGCTGGTCAATTTTGAGCTGATTCGGCGAGGGCTGGCCCTGCCGGGGTTTTCTCCGCCAGCGCAGACCTGCCAGGCGGTGTTGTTAGCCGCAGAGGCCCTGGCACGGCAGGAGAAACTCGGCTACTGGGGGCTGGCCGAGGGCACCCCGATGCTTCCGGGGGGCACCCTCTCTGAGTCGGGGTGCGATTGCACCGTGCGCTATACCTGTGCTGATTTTTCCAGTCAATCGGCGGCACAGGCCTGTTACAACGCCTGTGGAGATTACCGGAATACCGGGCTTGACCCCGATCATAACGGGCTGGCCTGCGATGAATGAGGTTTTAGAAACGATGACGGAACAGGAAAAGTTGATCCTTCTTACCAATGATGATGGCATTCAATCTCCTGGAATTGCCGCCGCCGCCCGTTCTCTGCGGGAACTGGGCCGGTTGGTGGTGGCTGCTCCCCGCGAACAGCAAACCAGTGCCGGGCGCAGCCTGCCGGTGACGACAGACGGGAAGATCGAACGGGTGACGCTCGACTCGCTGGAGGACGTGGAGGCCTACGCGGTGGGTGGCACCCCTGCTCAGGCGGTATTACACGCTCTTCTGGAAATTCTGCCGCGCCGGCCTGACCTGGTGGTGTCGGGGATTAATTACGGTGAGAATGTGGGCAGTGGCGTGACAATTTCGGGGACGGTGGGGGCGGCAATGGAGGCTGCTGCGCTGGGTGTGCCGGCGCTGGCGGTTTCTTTGCAGATCTTCAGCGAAGACTGGTACGCCTATCACGACCTGGACTTCAGTGTAGCGGCGGATTTTACCGCGCGTTTTGCCCGCGCGATGCTCTCACGCTCCCTGCCTGCCGATGTGGATCTGCTCAAGGTGGATATTCCCGCAGATGCTACCCCGCAGACTCCCTGGCGGGTGACAAGGCAGTCACGCCAGCGGTATTACATGCCCTACCTGATCCGTGAGGGAGGCTGGCAGGAACGAGGGTTCGTCTCGGCCAGGGTGCAGGTGGATGAAACCTCGCTGGAGCCCGATTCGGATATTTATGCGCTGGTGTTTGACCGGGTGATTTCGGTCACACCGATCAGCATTGACCTGACTTCGCGGACAGACTTCACCACCCTGGAGATGCTCTTCGAAGGGACGTAAAAAACCCCCGGGCCGATATGCCCGGGGGAGTGGGTGAGCCGAGAAGGGAGTGGTTACTTAATCTCGTAGCTGAGGTTGACATCCACGCTGATCTGTAACTGCCCGGCGCTGACGGGCACCTGCCCGCTGGCCCCAACCCCGCCTTTCATGTCGTACATGACAGCCGGGCCAGAGCTGGCATAGCTATTCATCGAGATCAGATCGCCCAATTGCACCCCGGCGGCAGCGGCCAGTTCCTGCGCCTGCCGCTGGGCGTCTTCTACGGCCAGCTTGCGCGCTTCGGTAATGGCGGCGGTTTTATCGAGCACATCAAAGTTGATGCTGTTGATGGTGTTGGCGCCTGAACGGACGGCGGCGTCGAGTAATTTGCCCAGGATGCTCAGGTCACGCACGGTCACATTGACCACGTTATCGACCATGTAGATCGTGCCGGTGAGCTTGCCTTCGTTATCGAATTGCTGCTGAGGGAAGATATTGAAGGCAGAGGTCTGAATGTCTTTTTCGTCGATGCCCAGTTCTTTCAGGGTATTGGCGATGGCCTGGGCTTTGGCGTTGTTCTGATTCAGAGCGTCGGTTACGTTCTCGGCCTGGCTGTGTACACCGACATTCACATACGCCACATCAGGGGCGAGGTAGACCTTCCCGTTGCCAGAAACATTGAGTTGCCGGGGGTAAGGAATGCTGGAATCCCTGGAGGTTGTAACAGGCGCCGCCTGGCAGGCCGAGAGGGCCAGAACCAGGATCAGTCCGAGGAAGAGAAGTACGGATAAACGGTTGTGTTTCATAGCAGGTCTCCTGTGGTAGTAGGTTATTCTGCAGGTAAGACGCACCCAATGGCTAAAAGTTCCCATTGAGACGATTATTTTGAACGAATAACAGAATAGAATTACAGTATAATGGAAGAAACAAATGTTCTAGGTGAGATATGCCCATCCATTATCAGCAGGCGTTGGAACAGATTCGGAACATGGGGCAAAAGGCGCGGTTGCGCCAGGCGTGGTTAGAGGCACTCCGTGAGCAGGCCTGGCAATTGCTCCATGAGCTGGCCGGAGAGGGTGAGTACCTGAACACTCTGGCCGAACGCGGGGGGCGCTTCAACCCTGGCCTGCGGTGTGCACTGGCCGGTGCTGAGCCGTTGGACACGGCGGCCCCGCTGACGGTATCGGGGCAACCGCGCGTCCTGCTGGCCGCGGATGGGTCTCAGATCAATCCGGGGCGGCATGGCGCGGTGGAGTTTATCGCCATCAATGTGGGGGCGGTTTGCTTTCGACCAGGCGAGCCGCCGCGGGAGCAAATCCATACCAGCCTGCGTTTTGGCGAGGATTGCACCATTGACCGGCGACCGATGTCGGATGCGGATGTGGCGATCTGGCGCGACCTGGAGGAGCGAAGACTCTTAATGGAGCTGGCGCATCCCCACAGCCAGGCAGGACAGCTGGTGGTTACCCTGACCGATGGCCCCCTGCAGTTGTTCGGGCAGGGGCAGGAAAGCAAGTTTTTCGAAGAAAAACTAAAGGAATACCTGGGGGTGTTGCGGGAACTGGCCGAGCCACGCACGGCCGCTGCCGGTTATGTGGATAAACCGCGCAGTGATTATCTGGTGGGGTTGTTAGAACTGGCGTTGCTGGCGCGCGAAAATAAGCTGGGTGAAGCCGGGCGTGAGCGCCCGCTCTGGCCGGTGCGCGACCGCGATTTATTCGCTCGCCTGCTGGGGCCGGGGGAGCGTTCGGCAGTGCTGGCCATGCGCCTGCCAGAACCCAACCCTTTCACCGATAAGCTGGCGCTCTACTGTTTTTATCTCAATGTGGGGCGCGCGGGACATGCGCAAATTGCCCGGGTTGAAGTTCCCCGCTGGGTGGCGGAGGAACCCGTGCTGCTCAACCTGCTTCAGGAGGTGCTGGTGGAGCAATCGGCTCAACTGGGGGCGCGCCCCTACCCGTATCTTTTGCATCGGGCGCATGAGGTGGCCGTGGTGCACCCGGATGAAATTGAGGAGATCGAACGCATGATCCAGACCGAACTCCGACGTCAGGGAGTGGAGCCGGAGAATCCATCGAACAAGCAGTGGGCCAAAGAATTGCAGGGAAGGACACGGATCAACGCATGAACGCATACGAGATGGGTCGATTACTGCGCGCCAGCACCCGGTTCTGTGTGGTGGGTTGCCGGGTCTCTCAGGCAGGGGCACCGGCTTTTGGGAGCCTGGTGCGTATTCCCTTCACGGGGGAGGAATATCAGATTTTCGGGATGGTCTATGACATCCATATCGATGATGACGGCCTAGTGAGGCAACTGGTGACTGCTGAACAGGTATCTCCGGAAGTGCTGGCCGATAACCGCCTGAACCGGAATGTGCCGGTGGAGTTTTCGGTGTTGCATGTGGGGTATCAGGAGAACGGGCGCATCTGGCATCTCCTGCCGCCGCGTCCACCGCTCAGCCTGGATGCAATATACCCGTGCACCGAGGCGGAGGTGGCCACGTTTACCGCAGTGGGGCGTTTTGGATACTTCAGGCATATTCTTGCCATGGCCGGAGAAGTCCCCGTGGGTGAACTGCTGGCCGCCCATGTAAACCAGGCCCAGCGGGCACAATCTGCCGCGGGGCGTCCTGAGTGGCGCAATCAGGCCGTGCAGGAACTGATCACCCTGTTACGGGACGATTACCCCACGCTGATGAGCGTGCTGGGAGCGCTTTCTGAAGTCATGGAGAAATGAGAGGGAAGCATGGAACGAGGCCAATTGAGTGGTAATCTCCAAAATGGGCAGGTGATCGGGTATATCGTCGGCGGCGGGCTCAAGGAAAACCTGCGGGTGCGTCTCACGGTGCCGGCGCATACGGTTCAGGAAGGCGCGTTTGTCGTTACCGAGAGCGGTGACTGGCTCTTTTACGGCCTGGTGACCGATTTACAGCTGGGTGCCACCGACCCGCGTTTTGCCGACGAGCAGAGCGAAGAACGCCTGCCCGCCGGTATGGCCGCGCTCCTGCACGGGCAAACCCTGTATACCAACCTGGAGGTGCTCCCGGCACTGATGGTGCACAGTCCGCAGGTGGGGGAGCCTCTCTTTGAACATCCGGTGCCCATCAAAACCATCCCTGCGCACCATGCCCGTGTGCGCCTGGCAGATCTGGGCGATGTGGCACAAATTTTTGGTGACCCCAGGGAAAAGGGAAATTACGTCATCGGCTACACCCGTGAACAGGGGCACCCCGTGTGTATTGATCTGGACAAGCTGGTGCAGCGCTCGGCGGGTATTTTTGGCGCTACTGGCACGGGCAAGTCTTTCCTTACCCGGATTGTACTGGCAGGGCTGATCTACCATAACGTGGCCGGAGCGTTGATTTTTGATATGCACAACGAGTATGGCCCCGATGTGCACGACTCGGATCGGAATGTGACTCTGCCGGGGCTTAAGTCGAAATTCCGTTCGCGGGTGCGGCTGGTGGGGCTGGGGCGGACGAGTGATTTTCGCGGGGTACAGCCAGATTTCAACCTGGAAATTGCCGAGAACGACATTGACCCCGCCGATATTGAAATGCTCACCCGCGAACTTAACCTTAAAGAAACCACCCCCGCCACTCTGGCGGCCCTGGAACGAGAGTTTGGCCCCCGCTGGTTCCATGAGTTTAAAAAGATGCGTTACGGCGCCAAGGTGGAGAACGAGGAGGGCAAACTTGTGGATGCGTCCGACAGTGTGGCCGCCTGGGCTCAGCGGGCAGGGGTGCACCCCGCCGCGGCTGAGGGCCTGTATGGCAAGCTGGGGCGGGTGTTCGAACGGGAGTATATCGTTGAGCGCCCTGCCGCCGACACCGTGGGTGAAATTATCAAAGCCCTGGAAGCCGGCCAGCACGTGGTGCTTTCTTTTGGGCGGTTCGAAACCGATCTGGACTATCTGCTGGTGGCCAATATCCTCACCCGGCGTATTCGTGCTGCCTGGGAGAAGAAGACCGGTGACTACCTGCGCGAGGGAAAACCCGAGCTGAAGCCCCGCCCTCTTGTGATCGTGGTTGAAGAAGCGCACAAACTTCTCAACCGTGAAGTGGCGGCGCAGACGGCCTTCAGCACCATTGCCCGTGAGATGCGCAAATATTACGTCACCCTGTTGATCATCGATCAGCGGCCATCGCAGATTTACGATGAGGTCATGTCACAGCTCGGCACGCGGATTTCGGGCTGGCTGGGTGACGATCTGGATATTCAGGCGGTTCTCTCCGGCCTGGCCGGAAAAGATGCCCTGCGGGGTATGCTGGCACGCCTGCAACCCAAAGAAGAGGTGCTTCTGCTGGGGTGGGGTGTGCCCATGCCTATCCCGGTGCGTTCGCGCCGTTACGATGAGCAATTCTGGGTAGAATTGTTCGGTCAGCGCGCCCCGGGTAAAAAATCGGAAGCCGAAATCCTCAAGGAACTGGGTTTTTGACCTCCGGTGGAGTCGCGGGAGGCACTGCGGGCTGGTAAGGTGGCTGCTGGTGGGCCAGCCGGGTGGCGCGGGTATTTTCCTCAATATCAATCAGCAGGTAAATCGCTTCACCGGTGGCGTAGACCGTCAGGCCGCCGACCCCGCCGAAGACCAGGGTGATCAGGGCAGAAAGGATGCCCCCGATGGCACCGCCGAGAACCCCCATGCTACGCATGCCGGGGCCAAACTCGCGGGAAAAATCGCGCAGGGCGGTGCCGCCCACAATGCCGGCCAGGCAGATGCCCAATGCACCCACGATGGTGATCACCAGAACGATGGCTCCAAGGATCTTGTACGCTGAGCCGATGATACGCAACGCACGGTAACGCTTTTCCATTCATTCCTCCAGAAAAAGGCCAGGATATCCCTCTACCCTAAGAACCCCGCGCAGGATTGCAGGGTAAGGTATATTTATCATACATCCATTGTCTATTTTGGGATGGGTGTTTTTTGAGGGCGCGGTCATTATCTTGATCTTTCATTTACAAGAGCTCTGGAGGTGCAGCATGATTACGGATGGTGAGATCCTCCTTCGCATTCTCATTGCCGCCGGGCTGGGGATGCTGGTGGGACTCGAGCGTGAACGGCAGAGTCAACCGGCGGGGTTACGCACGCATATTGTGCTGGTGTGCGGCTCCACCCTGGCGATGGTGCTTTCCATTAACCTGGCGATGCAATTTCGGGGACTGGTGCCCAATGGAGACCCTGCCCGCCTGGCGGCTCAGGTGCTTTCGGGGATCGGCTTCCTGGGGGCTGGGGCGATTTTGCGTTTCGGCCCGACCGTCAAAGGGCTGACCACGGCGGCTTCTTTATGGACGATGGCCGTGGTGGGGCTGGCGGTGGGGGCGGGTTATCTTCTGGCGGCCGCCGGGGTGACGGCCCTTTTGCTGGTGGTGCTCATCGTGCTCACACGTGTGGAAAACCGAATGATCATTCCGAACATCTCGGCTCAGTTTTCGGTCTATGCAATCGACCGCGCGGGGGTGGTACAGCAGGTGCGCGATTTGATCCGGCAGAACTCACTGGAGGTAGATCACTTCCGTTTGCGGCGCAACGTCAGCCGGCAGCGGGTGCGGATAGATGCAGTGGTCAAAGTGCACGGCAGTGAGGCGCTGGAACAGCTTTCGGCAAAGATCAGTGAAATTGAGGGGGTGAAGGTCGTCAAATACGAATAAAAAGTGCACCCATGGGCAGCTTCCGGTGTTGCTTAATCGGAGCTTACCGCTCTGGATAGGGTAGCTCGAAAACCATTCGGGAGGTTGCCATGGAGGTTACTGCCGAGATCAAGCGGGAGATGTTCTGGACGATGTTGCTTGCACGCCGCCTGGATGAGCGTGCCTGGATGCTTCATCGGCAGGGAAAGATCACCTTTCACGTCTCCGGTATCGGGCATGAAGCCGCCCAGGTTGGGGCGGCTTTTGCCATTCGGCGCGGATACGACTGGGTGGTGCCTTATTACCGTGATCTGGCGTTGATGCTGGCGCTGGGATACACCCCTCTGGATTTCTTCCTCGGGTTGATGGGCCGGCGCGGAGAGCCAGGCTCCGGCGCACGGCAGATGCCCAATCACTGGAGTATGCGTTCCATGAATGTGGTCAGTTTGTCATCGCCGGTTTCCACGCAAACACTGCATGCCGTAGGGATTGCGATGGGAATCAAGATGCGGAAAGAAGATAAAGTGGTGCTGACCACGGTGGGCGAAGGGGGAACATCGCAGGGTGAATGGTATGAGGCGGTAAACTGGGCGGCCATTCACCGCCTGCCAGTCGTTTTTAATGTGCAAAACAACCAGTATGCCATTTCTGAGCCGGTATCCCTGCAAATGGCGGTGAACAGTGTGGCTGAGAAGGCGCGCGGCCTGGGTTTGCCCGGGGTCAGTGTGGATGGCATGGATGCCTTTGCCTGCCTGACGGCTTTTCAAAAGGCCGTGGAAGACGCCCGTGCCGGGCATGGGCCTGTTCTGATTGAAACGTGTGTGTACCGGATCACCCCGCACTCTTCAGATGATGACGACCGCACTTATCGCTCGCGTGAGGAAGTGGAAGCTCACAAGAAGGATGACGGACTGCTCCGAACGCGGAACACGCTGGAACGAGAGGGGGTGCTTACCCCGCAGGCCGTGGATGCCATGGAAGAACGCGCCCGGCAGATCATTGATGAGGCCGCGGCTCAGGCTGAGGCTACGCCCTACCCGCCTGGCGAAGAAGGAGCCTTCCCGGTGTATGCTGAGGAGGTGCGTCATGCCTGAAATCACCCTCATCGAAGCGATCCGGCAGGCGCTGGATGAGGAACTGGCGCGTGACGACCGCGTGCTGGTGATTGGAGAAGATGTGGGCAAGCGCGGGGGGGTGTTCCGGGCCACTCAGGGGCTGTATGAAAAATATGGGGCGTTGCGGGTGTTCGATTCTCCCCTGGCTGAGGCTTCTATTGTCGGTGTAGGGGTGGGGGCCGCCCTCTACGGGTTACGCCCCGTGTGCGAAATCCAGTTCGCCGACTTTATCTACCCGGCATTCAACCAGCTGATCAGTGAAGTTGCGCGCATGTGCTACCGTACCAACGGCGAATGGACGGTTCCCATGGTGATCAGAGCGCCTTACGGAGGCGGAGTAGGGGGAGGGTTGTATCATTCGCAGAGTGTGGAGGCTTTTTTTACCCACGTTCCGGGGTTGAAAGTGGTCATTCCATCCAATCCTTATGACGCTAAAGGGCTGCTTAAATCGGCGGTGCGCGACCCCAACCCGGTGCTTTTTTTCGAGCCGAAGAAAGGTTACCGGCTCATCCGGGGTGAGGTGCCCCCCGGTGATTACACTGTGCCCATCGGCCCGGCGCAGGTCAGCCGTGAAGGGCACGACCTGAGCCTGTTTGCTTACGGGATGATGCACCATTATGCCCTGGAGGCCGCAGTGCAGGCCGCCGCTGAGGGAATTTCGGTGGAAGTGGTTGACCTGCGCACGCTTTTACCGGTGGATCGCGAGACGATTCTGGCCTCGGTCAGGAAGACCGGCAAGGCCCTGATCGTTCACGAAGACACCCTTACCGGTGGCTACGGGGCAGAAATTGCCGCGATTATCGCCAGCGAGGCTTTTACCGATCTGGATGCCCCTGTGCGACGGCTGTGCGGGCCGGATGTTCCCGCAGTGCCTTTCAGCCCTTCCATGCAGGAGTGGTTCATGCTTAATCCGGAGCGAATTTTACGCGAGATTCGCTCTCTGGCCGCTTATTGATGGTGTGAAAGATTTTAACTGTGGAGTTGCGTATGCCTGTTCAGGTGATCATGCCTCAACTTGGTGAATCGGTGGTCGAGGGGACAGTGATGCAGTGGCTCAAAGCTGAAGGCTCAGCGGTGGAGCGTTTTGAGCCGTTACTGGCGGTGAATACCGATAAGGTGGATACTGAAATTCCAAGCCCGGCGGCGGGGACTCTGCTGCGCATTCTGGTGCCAGAGGGGGAGACTGTGCGGGCGGGCACAGTGCTGGCCTGGATTGGTCAGCCGGGTGAAGCCATTGGAGAAGAAAAACCCGCTCTGTCTCCCGCGCGGGAGGGCACAACCTCGAAGGAAAAGCGGAAACTGGGTTTTATTTCTCCGGTGGTGGCGCGCCTGGCGCGTGAACATCAGGTGGATTTGCGCGAAGTTCGGGGGACAGGGGAAGGCGGGCGCATTACCAAGAAAGATGTGTTGTCTTACATCGAGGAGCGGAACCGGGCCGCCCCGGCAACTCCGACCGCTCCCTGGGAAACCCCCGCTGATGGGGATCTCTTCCGGCCGGTGGAGTTGCCGGTTACAGCGGCGGAAAGCTCTCCGCAACCCGCCAGGGGGCGGCTGATCCGTCTTGACCCGTTGCGTAAGGCTATCGCTGAAAACCTGGCCGCCAGTATGCGTAACGCTCCGCATGTGACGACGATGATGGAGGCCGATATGACGCGTGCCACGGCGCATCGCGCGGCGCACCGGGAGCTCTTTGCCCGCGATGGAGTGCGCCTGACCTTTACGGCTTACTTTGTTTCGGCGATCGTCACCGCGCTTAAAGCCTACCCTGTGGTCAATTCTTCGTGGACGGAGGAGGGCATTCTGGTTCATTCTCAGATTAATATCGGGATGGCGGTTTCGCTGGGCGATCAGGGGTTGATCGTGCCGGTGATCAAGAATGCTGATGGTCTGTCACTGCTGGGGCTGGCGCGCACCATTAACGACCTGGCCGAGCGTACCCGTCTGCGGCGGCTTCAGCCTGATGAAGTACACGGCGGCACGTTTACACTTACCAACCATGGCACCAGTGGCAGTCTTTTTGCAACACCGGTGATTAATCAGCCGCAGTGTGGTATCCTAGGGGTTGGCGCAATCAAGAAGCGGGTGGTGGTGATCGAGGACATGATCGCAGTCCGTCCGATGGTTTACCTCTCGCTCACCTTCGACCATCGGGTGGTAGATGGATTTACCGCGGATGGTTTTCTGGCGAAGGTGGTGGAAGCGCTGGAGAGCTGGTGATTTTCCGGCTGCTCTAAAGTTATATTGCCTGTCAAAGGAAGGACACCATGAGCACATACGATGTTGTTGTCATCGGGGCCGGGCCAGGAGGGTATGTTGCAGCCATCCGGTCGGCTCAACTGGGTCTGAAGACCGCAATTATTGATAAACAGTGGCTGGGAGGGGTTTGCCTGAATGTAGGGTGCATCCCTTCCAAGGCGTTGCTGCGCAACGCCGAAGTGGCGCACCTTCTGCGCGAACGCGGCAAGGATTTTGGCTTTTCTTTTGAGAACCTTACCCTGGATTATGCAAAGGCGGTGAAGCGCAGCCGGCAGGTTTCGGACCGCCTCACACGCGGGGTGGGTTTTTTGATGAAGAAGAACAAAATAGACGTGGTTATGGGCACTGCGCGCCTGATGACGGCAAATACCGTTCAGGTGACCGATGGAGAGGGGAAGGTTTCGACCATTGAAGCGAAAAACATCATCCTTGCCACGGGGGCTTCGGCGGCGGCGATCCCCGGTGTGGCGGTAGATGGAGAGAAGGTGCTCACCTACCGCGAGGCCATCCTGCAGGAGAAGTGCCCCCGCTCGGCCATCATCATTGGCGGTGGGGCGATCGGGGTTGAGTTTGCCACCATCTGGAGCGCGTATGGATCGGCGGTGACCATTGTCGAAATGCTCCCACGCATTGTGCCGCTGGAAGATGAAGAGATCAGCGCCGAATTGAGCAAAGCCTTCCGCGATCGGAAAATTCAGGTGCTGGCGGGGCACCGGGTGATGGCGGTGGAAACCACCGAGAATGGTGTGCGCGTGCGCGTTTCTGGAGAGGGGGGCGAGCAGGTGCTTGAAGCTGAGCAGGCGCTCATGGCCATCGGGTTCAAACCCAATTCGAAAGACCTGGGTCTGGAAGAGGTGGGTGTTCAGGTGGATGGCCGGGGGTTCGTTCAGGTGGACGAGCGTATGGCGACGAACGTGCCGGGCATCTGGGCGATTGGCGATGTGACCGGCAAAACCTTGCTGGCGCATGTGGCCTCGGCGATGGGGGTGATCTGTGCCGAAAACATCGCCGGGGTTGAAACCACCACCATTGATTACCGCATGGTGCCGCGCGCTACCTACTGCCAGCCGCAGATTGCTTCCTTCGGGTATACCGAAGCCCAGGCCAGGGAGGCCGGGTATGAAATCAAGGTGGGGCGGTTCCCGTTCCAGCCCAACGGTAAGGCGCTGGGCCTGGGAGATTACGCGGGGTTTGTCAAGATTATCGCCGATGCCCGATACGGCGAGATCCTCGGCGCGCACATGATTGGCCCGGAGGTAACCGAATTGCTTCCAGAACTGACCCTGGCACAGCGCATGGAATTGACCACTGCGGAGATCGCCCGCAACATCCATGCCCACCCGACGCTGAGCGAGGTGATCATGGAAGCCGCCGAAATGGCCGAGGGACACGCCATTCACATCTAGCCAGTGCGCCCGGGTGTGGTGTGTGCAGAGAAGATAAGGGCTGCCCGGCCGGGCAGCCCTTAAGTTTTTGGCGTCAAATAGAGAAGTCCTCGCCGCTCCACACCCCCTCACGAATCTGATGCGGCAGGTGGCCGTGGGTTGAATCGGTATGCGCTTCGGGTGGGGGCTTCTTTTGCCCGCCGTTGCCGGGCAGGTGCGGGTGCTGGAGGATGTGGATGCGCAGGTCAGATTCGAGCCTGGCCAGGCGGTCACTGGATCCGGCGGGCATGGGGGTGCGCACCAGGTCATTCAGCAGGGTTTCCAGCTGTTCCACACGCTCGACCAGGGCGGCTACCGTGTTGCCGATGGCATCGGGCATGACATTGTGGTTGAGGTCAGGGCTGGCCGGGCGAGGTTGACTGCGCACCACCACCTGACCGGGAACTCCAACCACCACAGAATTGGGCGGGACGGGTTTGACCACCACCGCATTAGCACCGATGCGGCTGCCAGCCCCCACGGTGATGGCCCCCAGGATTTTCGCCCCTGCTCCGACCACCACGTTGTCTTCCAGAGTGGGGTGGCGCTTCCCTTTTTGCAGGCTGGTGCCTCCCAGAGTCACGCCATGATAAAGGGTGACGTCGTCGCCGATCTCTGCGGTTTCGCCGATCACCACGCCCATGCCGTGGTCAATGAAGAAGCGCCGTCCGATTTTTGCGCCGGGGTGAATCTCGATGCCGGTTAAAAAGCGCATGAGATGAGAGAGCCAGCGCGCCAGCAATTTAAAGCCATGATTCCACAGCCCGTGGGCAATGCGGTGCCCCCAGACGGCGTGAAGGCCCGGATAACTGAGCAGGATTTCCAGGGTGCTGCGCGCGGCGGGGTCGCGCTCGAAGACCGAGCGGATATCTTCTTTCATGAGAGAAAAGAATTTCATCTTCATTCCCTTTCCCTGAGGTTGTCGTTCTCCGTAACCGGCGCGGTCAATCGGCCAGATCGGCGAAGAGCTGGGTGGAGAGGTAACGTTCGCCGAAGGAGGGAATGATCACGATGATGAGCTTCCCTTCATTTTCGGGGCGAGAGGCAACCTGGAGAGCCGCCCAGGTGGCGGCACCTGAGGAGATTCCCACCAGCAGCCCCTCCATCGTGGCCATCCTGCGAGCGGTCGAGAAGGCGTCTTCAGCTTTGACACGCACGATCTCATCATAAATCTGGGTGTTAAGCACATCGGGGATGAAGCCCGCGCCGATACCCTGGATGGGGTGGGGGCCTTTCTGCCCGCCTGAGAGCACGGGTGAGGCGTCGGGTTCAACGGCCACCATCCTGACGGAGGGTTTACGGCTCTTCAGCACCTCACCGACGCCGGTGATCGTTCCGCCGGTGCCGATCCCGGCAACCACGATATCTACCTGGCCATCGGTATCGCGCCAGATTTCTTCGGCGGTAGTCTTCCGGTGAATTTCGGGGTTGGCAGGGTTTTTGAATTGCTGGGGCATGAAGTAGCGTTTGGGGTCGCTGGCGACCAGCTCTTCGGCTTTGGCAATGGCCGCCGCCATGCCGCCGCTGCCGGGGGTGAGGATCAGTTCGGCACCGTAGGCACGAAGCAACATGCGGCGTTCTTTGCTCATGGTTTCGGGCATCACCAGGACGCATTTGTAACCGCGAGCCGCGCAGACAAAGGCCAGGGCGATACCGGTGTTACCACTGGTTGGCTCTACAATGATGGTATCCGGGCCGATCAGCCCGGCTTTTTCGGCGGCGTTAATCATCGAAACGCCAATGCGGTCTTTGACGGAATGGGCCGGGTTGTAATATTCCAGTTTGGCGACAACGGTAGCGCGCGCTCCGGCTTCGCGGGCGATGCGGTTCAGGCGCACCAGGGGGGTGTTGCCGATTAATTCGGTGGCATCGTTGGCGATACGCATGGTTGAAAATCTCCTTTGTAAATAGTTGAACCGATTAAAAAGAAAACCAGCAGGAAAACAAAACAGCGGAGCCTTTGAGGCCGCTCGCAAAAGATGTTGCGGGGCCGTGTTCCGCTGCCTTCGTCCTGCTGGTAAACTGCTTGCTTTACGTGCGATGGCTTAACGAGGCAGGGTCACCGGGCCCCGCCACGGACACATGCACGCAATGCTTCTCAATACACCAAAATTTACCAGTTTCATCGAGATCGATTATATGATGATTTAAGTCCCTGTCAAGGGCATTTTATGAGTCAAATCTGGCTTTAAAAGCACGAGGCGGGGGATGAATCGCCAGACGGAGGTGAAGAATAAAATGGGGGTGTTCTTCTGTGGTTTCAAAAAGCGTTAATAGAGCCAAGCGGGATATTAATTGTTTTTAATGTTGATTTATGTTATATTGATTTCGTGGAGGCAGTGATCCGCAGATGAGATCTCGGTCGCTTCACCCGGAAGGGGGTGTCTGCGGGGAGCCAGTAGCGAAACCGGCCACAGGGGCCGGTTTTTTTGTTTAAGGGTGTGAAATCTATCACGAAGGGAGGTGCTCAATCGTTCAATTCCGGGTATTGATCCACTCTCCTGCGGAGAGAATCAGAAAATGAAGGAGTGTTGTATGAAGTTCTATCCTCGAACTCGTTTCGCGGTCAGGCTGGTGTTGATTCTGGCAGTGGTCGCCTCAATGCTCTCGGTGGCGGCGGGGCCGGCTGTGCCCGTGGCCAGGCTTCATCAGCCTGCCACAGATACCCTGATCTTTTTTGCCGCCGATGGACTGCGTCAGGATCTGGTTGCGAAGTATGCCGGGCAAAAGCTATTACCGGTGATGGGTGAGTTGCTCAGGAAGGGTGCCTCAGCGGCAGATGGCGGACTTTTGACGCAGGCGCCGTCCAACACGGGGGCCGGGTGGTACAGCCTTGCTACCGGCGCGTGGGCGAGTGTCACCGGCTCGACGAACAATACCTTTCATAAAAATGGGGCTTCTTTCAGCAGTCGCACGGCGGCCTTCGATGATGGCGTGCTTCAGGCAGAAACGATTGCCCAGGCGGCCGAACGCGGCGGGAAGCGTGTGGCCCAGATTGAGTGGGCAGGAGGGCGCAATGCGGTCATCCGCGGCCCCACGCTGGATTATCGCGTTTTTCTCTCCGGGAGAGGGGTGGCAACCAATTACATCTCAGATACCGACAATGCGGCCTTTGTGGCGTCCTTCGGCTTGCAATTTGATCATCCTTCTGGCTTTGCCGGGCAGGCCCCCTTTGCCGGGGCCGCGCCCGCGCCTGCCGATGGCTGGGTGAACGTGCCGGTTTCGTACAGCCCCGCCATGGAGATGCACATGCGTGTGCTGGATTTCGGGGTGGATAAATATGGCCTGAACGCCTATATTTACGATGCTACCGATGATGGGGTTACGAATTATGATCGGGTTCTTTTCAGCCCTGGCAAGGATGGGGCTGTTGCGGTGGCCGACCTCACCTGTGGAGAATGGGGAGATATCAAGGTAAAAGTGGTGGGCGGTGCGCTGGATGGTCTGACGGCGGGCATGCTCGTCAAGGTGGAAGAATTAAGCGCCGATTTGAGCAGGGTGAGGCTCTTCCATACCTCGGTGACGCGCGCCATTGCCTCCTGGCCCGACTGGCCCGGAGACCCCGGCTTTAGCGGCGATTTTGCCGAGTTCGTGGCTCAGAAGTTCCCTACCTCTACTGCCGCCGATTATGCTGTTCTGGAGGCAGGCATTGTCTCTGAAGAAACCTATGTGGAGCAGGGCCTGTACTGGGAAACCGCCTATCACCCATTGATTGAGTACATTCTCACCAATTACGCACCAGACCTGGTGCTGGTAGGGTATCCAACCACCGATGAATTTCAACATCAGTTCCTTTCGCTGGTCACACCTGCACTGCCTGATGGCCAGCCCAACCCTGCCTATGATGATGTTCAGGTCAATGGGACGCCTGACGGGCGGGTGAACGAGCGGGAGGGCTTCCTGAAGCGTGCGTATCAGGGGGCTGATGCCACTCTGAAACTGGTGCGCTCTCTGATGCCCAAACAGACCACGGTTTTTGTCTCATCGGACCATGGCTTTGCGCCTCAATTCCTGGCGGTGGATGCCAGTAAGGTGCTGGTGGATCTGGGCCTGTTATCGAAACCGCAGACCTCGAACTGCCGGCCAGCCTCAGGTGAGACGATCGGCAAGGCCAAAGCCTGCTGGGCCGGGGGAACGGTGCAAATTTACCTCAATCTGGCCGGGCGTGATCCTGCAGGTGGAGGGTTGCAACAGGTAGCCGCAACCGATGAAGCGGCTACGGTAGCCGCCATTAAGGCGGCCTTTGCCAGCCTGAGCGATCCCAACGATTGGACAGGCGATGGCGCACCGGAAGGCTGGAAGGTCATCGACCGGGTATATACCCGGGCTGAGGCGCGTTTTATTCCCAATGGGCCGGGGACTTTTGCCGACATGGCTCATCCTACCCGGACGGGCGATGTGGTGGCCTTTGCTTATCCGCCATACCAGTTTGACGCTGCCACTCCGGGGAGCCTGGTGGCGCTTTCAGCATTCTTTGGCCAGCATGGGTACGTGCCCGATGTTCAGGTGCCGGACGCGAATGTGAATATGCGGGCAACTTTCCTGGCAGGAGGCAAGGCGATTGGCAAAGGAACCTTTGCCGGATTGCGCACGATTGATCTGGCGCCGACGATTGCCTTCCTGATGGATATTCCCATGCCGCAACATGCGCAGGGGCGGGTGTTGACGGAAATTCTGGATGGGGCCAGCCGCTACAGGAAGGTTTCGGTGATTGGCCTGAACGATTTTCACGGCCAGCTTGATCCAACCACGCTGGCCATCGATGGGCGCAATATTTCGGTCGGTGGGGCGGCTTATCTGGCTACCCGCTTTGATGAAGAAGCGGCGGCTTTACCCGGAGATACACTTTTACTCGCCGCAGGCGACAATGTGGGAGCTTCTCCGCCCAATTCAGGGCTGCTGGATGATATGCCTGCCATTGATGTGGAGAATGCCTGGGGATTGGATGCCACCGCTTACGGAAACCATGAGTTCGATTACGGGGTGGCGCGTCTGCTTCAACATCAAGCGCGGGCGGTGTTCCCCTTCCTGGGCGTCAATATTATTGAGACAGCCACCGGTAAAGCCCCTTCCTGGGTGAAGACCAGCCAGGTGTTTACGGTCGACGGGGTCAAAGTTGGGGTGATCGGTGCGGCGCTGGAAAACACCCCCGAGCTGGTGTCGAAAGATGCTACCAGGGGGCTCACCTTCCTGCCAGCGGCAGAGCGCATTCGGGCCGAATCGGAGCGCCTGCGCAAGAAAGGCGTGAAGGTACAAATTGTGGTGATTCATGAAGGTACCGCGCTTGGTTCCAATGCGGTGGATGGCATTCCGGCCGTCCTATGGGAAGGGCCGGTTGTAGATATTGCCAGCCTGCTTCAGGATACGACGGTGGATGTGATTCTGGCGGGGCATACGCATCGGATCTCGAACCTGATGGTGGGAGATATTCTGGTTGCTGAAGGGCTCAATGCCGGGGCAACCTATTCTGTCCTCCAGATGCTGATTCAGGGCGAAGATGTTCTCTGGGCAGGGGGCGCTACACGCGTGGCGACCACGCTGGGGGTGACACCCCGCTCTGATGTGCAGGCCATTGTGGATGCCGCCAACGCGGAGACAGCTGTTTTGCGCAATAAAGTGATCGGCAGGCAGGCTTTCGATATCCGGCGTGACCCCACCCGGCTGAACGAATCGGCCATGGGGAATTTGATTGCCGATGCGATGCGGGTCAAATACCCGGCAGTGGATGCGGCGTTGACCAATTCGGGTGGATTGCGTGCCGACCTGGTGTGTTCTCCGCCCAGTGCGGGTGAAGCCCCCTGTGAGATCACCTGGGGCGAGATGTTTGCGGTGCTTCCCTTTGGAAACCGCACCATCATAGCCACCTACACAGGCGAACAGCTGAAGACGGCTTTCCTGAACGGGTTCTCGCCGGTTTGCAATTCGGCGATTGCCACGGGGCGCTTCCCGCAGGTTTCGGGGCTTAAGGTGGCCTTCCATTGCGAAGGGTTGACCCCGGTGGTCGATGGCATCTGGAAGGCGCCTGCCGGACCATCGGGCCCGCTCACCCCGGTCGGCCCAACGGATACCGTCCGTCTGGTGACGAACGACTTTATGTTTGGCGGTGGGGATGGGTATACCATTCTGGGGCAGGGCGCCAATGTTCTCAACCCGGGAGATGGGTTGCTGGAGATTTCCATTGATTATGTGGCGGCCAATTCGCCGGTTGCCCCGGTGGTCGAAGGGCGTATCGTCAGAAATCCCTGAGGGGAGGGGGTCTCGTCTCGAGCAGGGGTGGAATAAAACCTGACCCTGCCAGGGAACAGGAACGATTCGGCGGAGCCATGTGATGGAGGCTCCGCCGAATGATTCTGGTTGGGGGGGAATGAGATTAACGCACTTCAGTGAGAGAGCCTGTTTTTACGTCATAAATGAACCCGCGCACGGGGATACTGGAAGGAATCCAGGGGTGTGATTTCACTTTTTCGATCTGCTCCCGCACATTGGTTTCCAGGTCGCTGAAGGCATGGAAGGTTTCCGGGGCTACGACACTGGTGTGGGTTGCGTGACGGAGTTTTTCCTTCAGATCTGCGTCCTGAAAGGTCAGCATTCCACATTCGGTGTGGTTGATGATCATGAATTCCTGCGTTCCCAACAGGTGGTGAGAGATGATCAGAGAACGCAGTGCATCTTCGGTGACGACGCCGCCAGCGTTGCGGATGATATGAGCATCGCCGGTTTTCAGGCCGAGGAGTGCCTCAATTGTGAGGCGGGCGTCCATGCAGGCTACGATGGCGAGCTTGCGTGCCGGTGGAGTGGGAAGGTTCCCCAGATTAAATGAGCGGGCGTACTGCTGGTTGTTCTTTAAGACATCATCCGTAACAGACATGGGAGTTCTCCTGAAGAAATTATAGAATAACGGACGCTGGATTCTAAAAAACAAAAAACAGCTACCGGGTTAGTGAAGCATACGCCGGGCACTGCCCGGGTGGATACCTTGTATGGGGCGCTTCGTGAACCTCGTGAAAGCTGTTTGGGGACATTAAAAAGAGAAGAGGACGCGGAGGTGATGAAGCGACCCTTACCGCGTACACATGCAGGTGTTCATGGCAGATCCTCCTTTTCTCTGGCGGAAAATTTGGACAATTTTACTAGTAATATCTGTTTCGTCAAGGGAAGCGAAAGAGAAGTACAAAGGACCTGCATTCCAAGAGAAAGAGCAATTATGATACAATTTTTTTAGAGGTATTTGACGATGAGCTGGCTGGCAGATCTACTGAATAAACCGTATTCTTCTCATCATAAAGTCGAGGTGGAGAAGTTACTCGACGAACTGGTTTCCATTGGCCTGCGTGACGACTATCTTTCGGAGCGGCCCGGCTCTGGGTTTAACATGCAATGCCGGAATATCCGCGCGAGGCAGATTGGCACACGCCTGAATGAAATTGGTGGGCTGGCCATGATGGAATACGCACAGCGCTACGTGCGGCGCAAGGCCGGAAAGCTGGGGCGCACCCTGGCGGAGCACCTTGAATATGCCTGGGTGGAAATCGGGGACTGGATGAAGTAGAGACGCCGCGAGATGAACCTGGAAGTTCTTGGTCGGTGGTTGTTGTTTCTGGGGGCCGGGATTGCGCTGATGGGAGGGTTGCTCTGGTTGATGGGGCGGTTTCTCCCACAGGGAGGAGATTTCCCCGGGACCATACGCATTCAGGGAAGCGGTTTTACCTGCGTGATTCCTCTCCTGGCTTCCCTTTTGCTCAGTGTGTTGCTTACCATCCTCCTGAACGTGATCGCCCGCTGGATGAAATAACTCACGGGACGCGTCTTTCCTCTTTCAAAGAAGTATACCACCTGGGGGGAAACCCCTGGCGTGTCTGTTTTTAGACTGTGGGAATCTGCAGGCTAAAATTAAGAAATTTTAGAGTTGAGGGGAGAATCAGCGGATCAGCGCTCTTCCTCGGGATCGAGCCGGTAGCCCACCCCGCGAATGGTTTTAATCAGCCTGGGGTGGCGGTAATCGTGCTCGAGGGCGCGGCGGAGCCAGCTGATATGCACGTCAAGCGTGCGGGTGTCTTCGGTGTAGGCCGTATCCCAGGCCTGGCGAAAGAGGGTTTCGCGCTCGATGACCTCTCCGGGGTGTTCCATGAGGATGCGCAGGAGGGTAACGAGGCGGGGGGTGAGGCTGGTCTGGCGAGAGCCCACACGCACCCAGCGCTGTACGGGGTCGAGTTGAATGACGCCGACGCGGATGATGTCTTTGGTCTCGGTGGGGAGAAGCGATCGAATGCGGTTGATGAGTTTCTGGAGTGTGAAGGGTAAAACCAGCATCACTTCAGCCAGAGATTCGTTCTGGTAAAGGCTGACCTGTTCGGGAGAAAGAATGAGAGCGATGGGAATGTTGGGGGCGTGAGCACGCATGGACTGGCAGATGCGTTTCCCGCTGGTGCGCATGGAGGCGGCATCGATGACCACCAGGTGGGGCTGATAAGAATCAAGACGCCCCAGAGCAGCACTGCCATTGGGAACGCTTTCGACCTGATATCCTTTTCGCATCAGACCGGCGACAAAAGACGGGCGGTCTGCACGCTTGCCTTCAACGACTAAAATTCTTGCTTTCATGACCTCACCGCAGTTCGCTGCCCTGGGAAGGGCTATCCGGCCATCCCTCGCCCCCACGTTGGTTGGCTCTTGAGGACTGCTCGAAACAGGGAATGTGGAGGTGGGGAAATTATACCTTAAAAAAACCTGAGGCGCTTCAAGATTTAACATTGCAATTCATCGGCGAGAGATCCCTGAAAAACAGCTGCTCTGATTGGTTGCATCTCGTCTTGCTGCGTGTTAGAATAGTTGAACCTCGGATTGGTAAGAGTGTGTTTAAAAAAATGAGTACAATCCGAGGGGAGGTTGGCTATGTCGCGAATGGTGGAGATGGTCATCGACAGTGTGCGCGTCAGCCTGACCAATCAGCAGCGCATTGTCGTGCTGCGTGAGGTCAATGCCGAACGCTATCTGACGATCTGGATTGGGCCATTTGAAGCGGAATCGATCACCATTGCGCTGCAGGAAGTGGAACTGGCCCGCCCGCAAACCCATGATCTGCTTAAAAATGTGCTGACGGCGCTCAACGGGCGGTTGCTTCGGGTAGAAGTGGTGGCCCTGCGTGAGGAAGTGTTCTACGGCAACCTGGTTGTGGAAGTGAATGGACAGGTGATCAATATTGACTCGCGTCCTTCGGATGCGCTGGCGCTGGCCGTGCGCGCAAGGGTGCCCATTCTGGTGGCGCGGGAAGTGCTGGATGAAGCCGGGGTAACACCGGAGGATGATCTTCGTTCGCAGCGGTCTGCGAGCGGCCCACTGGCTCCCACACCACGTCCAGCTCAACCGGTAGAACCGGAAGTGGAAAGCGCCTCTGAGGAACGCCTTTCGGTGTTCGAGGATTTTCTGGCGAATCTCGACCTGGATCATATTGATGACACCGAAGAGGACGAAGACGACGAAGATAAACCTGAAAAGTGAGGTCGCCGGGTAGTTTGGACGGGCCGAAACCAGCCAGATGAGATGTACTGGCCATCTTTTTCATCCACGCAACCTTGACAAACTTCCCGAGCCGGCTATAATAGGAACGCATTCCTCGTTAGCTCAATCGGCAGAGCGGGCGGCTGTTAACCGCTAGGTTCGAGGTTCGAGTCCTCGACGAGG
>AMZC01000433.1_pt1 | contig 47134 bp, 41 predicted proteins | sample 948551 | NCBI WGS metagenome assembly AMZC01 (sample SAMN01120625, study PRJNA171369) | bioreactor sludge metagenome | biome: sludge; isolation source: anaerobic thermophilic cellulolytic sludge from lab reactor | place: China: Hong Kong, Shek Wu Hui wastewater treatment plant | collected... | reverse complement strand
CGCAAACCGTTTTTTGCTTAAAAACCGGGGAGATTTGCGAAAAGAGACTCATTTACAAACGGTCGTTGCAAAACCGGCGGAATTCGCAGGAGACGCACCGCTGAAGCTGGGTGGTAGGCGGCGGCATGCGTTCACTTTCCAGCACGCCCCGCATCTGATCGAGGATTTCTTGCACCCTCTCACGCAAAGCCGGGGTGAAGGGAACTTCTACGGCACGCCGCAGGGGAATTTCGACCAGAAAACCACGGCGGGAGGGTTTACCGCTCATTTCTTCCAGGAGCATCCCGTACGCCACGAGCTGAAGTTTAAAGTGCTCCCCCGCGCGGTGAGAAAACTTAAAATCAACCGGGATCACCTCGCCGGGTGCTGGCTCATCCACCCAGATGACAAGGTCCACCTTACCGCGCAGTCCCCATTTTGAGGAACGCACGGGCACGTCCAGTTCACGCCTTCCCTCCGTCAGGCGGTAGGCGCGCAGAGAGCGGCGGATTTCGCGCCGGGCTTCTTCTTCTCCCACTTCTTTCCCCACATCCATGAGGTAGGTGCGGGGTTGAACATCGGGCAGGCAGACCAGGTAATAAAGAATGCGCGGACAGTAAGCCCACTGCTTCAGATCGGTCACCCGGAATGGGAACTCCATAATTTCTTCGTAAGGGTCCAGCATGGCGGGGCTTCTTCCTTTCGGCTCAGTCTGGTTTCTGGTCGATCACCCGGCGCTTACGCCAGTCCTCGGCACAGACGGGCACCAGCTGTACATTGCCGGGGCTTTTCCCCAGGATGCGCCGGATTTTGACGAACAGTTCCTGCTGTTTCCCGGGCAACAGCCAGCCGGTAAATGCGCTGAACTGGATGCGGTCCAGGCCGTAATCGAGGCAGACGTCGGCAATTTTGCTCCGTTTACGATCGTTGGGAATATCATAGATCAGGATCAGGTTGGGGGTTTTCTCCATACAGAAGGTCACCAGGGCAGTACGGAGGGGATGTAGGCTTCGCGCTCTCCGCGCAGGAAGGTGGCCATGTGGCGGGCCTGCATCTGGATCACCCCGCGGATGGGGAAGCGTTTGCCCTCGAAGGGAATGAGGCTATCCAGGCGCTCAAGCACTTTTTCGGCAATGGTGCGGCGGGTTTCGAGGGTGAGGAGGTGCTTATCATCCTGCTTGAATTCCATGCCTTTGTTGGCCAGCCCAAGGATGGTGCGGTCGACCACAGTGGGGCGGAATTCTTCGATAAAATCGAGGGTGAGGCTGGGTTTGCCGGGGCGGTCGACGTGCAAAAATCCGGCGTAGGGGTCGAGCCCGGCCAGCACGATGGCGCGTTCTACCTGGCCGTAAAGGATGCCGTATCCGTAATTGAGGGCGGCGTTGACCGGGTCGGTAGCGCCGCGCCCGACGCGCCCCGGGAAGGCGTATTTTTCGGGGATAGTCTGGCGGATGGCGTCCCAGTAGCGTTGCGCGGCGCGGCCCTCGATGCCCAGGATGGACAGACGCAGGTCGTCCATGGTTAGCTTTGCTTCCTGAACTTCAGGCGAGCGGCGAAGGCGTTCAAGGGCCAGCTGTTCGTCGAGCACTTCGGCGGCGCAGCGGCGCAGTTCTTCGTAGAGGGCAGGCTGGCTTTCTTTGCGGTTTTTACTCAGGTATTTCAGGAAGTTGGCCTGGTTCTGCAGTTTTCCGCTGGCCAGCGCCAGGGCCAGCTCCAGCCCCCGGCGGTGGTGGTAGGCTTCCAGCTGAGCGCGGCGGGTGGCGATGGTGCCGGTGAGTGCGGCGCTGTAGAGGGTGGCGTAAGGCGAGCCGCTGGGGCTGACGAAGAAAATAGGAATGCCGCGTTCGGTGCATTCCTGCACGGCATCGGCGCTGATGCTCACCCCCTGGCTGGCAATGACCACCGATTCGAGGTGCATGAGCGGCGCCTGAAGGCGTTTCTCTTCTCCCACGGAGATAATGAGCCGCTCGCTGTGCTTGCCGATGAAAGCGCCAAATTCGTCCACGACCAGATGCTGGATGATCCCCATTTCTGCTCCCTTCTGGTGGTTAACCCGCGCGGCGGAAGACGCCGTTGCCTTTCACGGTGTCTTTTCCTACCTGCACCACTTCTCCCCACAGCAACCACGGCAGCAGTTCTTCCCATGCCGAAACCGGCGCAGCATAACGGGCGCTTCCGACCAGCCCGCTGATCCAGGTTTTTGAGCCAGTGCGGCTGGAGCCGCTGGAGACCTCGACCCAGCGGGTGTGGTTTTCGATCATGCGCACCTCGCGCGCCAGGTTTTGCAGGCGGGTGCGTTCTTCCAGGGGGCGGTGTTCGCCGCCCGAAAACTGCATGGCCAGCTCATCCACCCGCTCCAGCAGGCGGTTAAAGAAGATGGAGAAATCCGGGGCTTTTACCAGCTCTTCATTCCAGATGAGGCGAAGGGGGGTCAGAAATTCGAGCCCAAGCGAAGCAACGCCCCCATCACGCCAGCGGCGGCTGAACTGCCCGGCCTGGCTGAGCACGTCGGCGTGGGTTGCGGGCTGTTCGGGCAGGCGCAGCACCTGCTCGCCCTCAGGGAGCACCTCTTCTTCACGCCCGCCGGGGAACTCGGCCACCACACGGCGCAGGCGGAAGCGCCCCCGCCCTGCACCTACCCCGCCCAGGCCCATCTCTGGCACGGCCAGGACGAAGTAAGGTAAAAAGCGCCGGGCTTCTCCGAAGAGGGTGAGGTGAAAGGCAAAACGCTCACCCGGCATGAGCACCGAAGGCGCCTCCACCGGCGGGGTGAGGATGTAACCCCGGCGTTCTACCCCGGGCTTCTCGTGTGCGGCCACCAGCCAGCACACCGGGCAATGCGCAATATGTTCTGCATCGATAGAGACCTTTTGGCCCGGCACCGAGGGGACACTGTAAGCGCAGGTAGCCCGGCGCATGACATCTACCAGGGCGCCGCGCAGGTTGCTGCCGGCGCGCCACCCTCCCAGACGCAGGGGGGTCTCTGTGACACACTCAAAACGCAAACGGGTAAAGGTAAGAGGGAATGGGGTCATTCTTCCTGATCATCCTCCATGGCAGGGTTTGCTTCGAGATCGAGGCCGAGATCTTCTCGATAGGGCAGGCGGACAACGGGCGGAAAGCCGCGCTCTCCCTCCAGCAGGGCATGGCGCTGTACCAGCATGGCGTAAAGCCCCCACGAAAGCGGCACCAGCAGGCTGTCGGCTTCGAGAGCGCGGTCGCTGTCGCGCAGGGTGAGGTAGTCGTCGTAGAGCGACTCTGGGAGAACTTCGGTACTGTCGAAGAGGCGGTCGAACTGCGCGGCCAGGGTCTGGTTCGAGCGAAAAGGTTGCAGAGAATCCAGAAAAATGCGCTGAAATTCCTGTGCCGCGCGCCGGTACTCTTTCTGCCAGGCGTCGAGTACTGCTCCAGTGTATATGGCATCCAGCCACCGGGGCAGAGAGCGTTCATCCAGCACCACACCTTTCCCGTGAGAGGCGGCAAAGTGTTCTTCCAGCACTTCCAGGGTATGAGTGACCTGTTCAATGGGGCGGTAAACACGGCGGAAGACCTCGTCCACGCCGCGAAAGACGTACACGGGCGCCAGTTCCCGCCTGCCGAGGCGGTTGATGCGCCCGATGCGCTGGAGCAGGGCTTCCAGCGGAGCGGGGTCAGAAAAAAGCACATCCAGATCAAGGTTCAGGCTCACTTCCACTACCTGGGTGGCAACCAGCACCAGCGGGCGATGATCCGTCGGGTTCAGCCCTGCCGCCTGAAGCATCTCGCGTTCTTTGCGGGCGCGGTCGTGGCCGGTAAAGCGTCCGTGAAGCAGGAAAAAGGGAATTTCAGGGGGAAGGTGGTCACGCATCCACAGCCATACCTGCTGGGCGCGTCGGACTGTGTTGCATACTACCAGCACCCGCCGCCCCTGGCGGGCTTTTTCAAGGGCCTGATTCAGGTTTTTCTCGTCCAGCAAATCACCATCGGCCAGAAAGAGGCGATGGCGGCGCAACCCCGCCAGCAAGCGCCGGGAAGCATGGATGGAAGTGACCTGCCCCAGGGTGTCTTCCAGGGCGGCGCGGAGAGGGGCAGGCAAAGTTGCCGACATGACCAGAAAACGCGCCCCGCAGGTACGTGCCAGGAACCCCATCGTAGATACAATCATCGCCAGCCGATCCGGTTCGTAGGCGTGAATCTCGTCAAAGACAAATGCAGCTTCGGTAAAATCGCTCAGCAGGGCCTCGTGGCCTTTAAGCTGAAAGGCGGCCTTGAGCAGTTGATAGGGGCTGAAGACACGCACCGGGTAGTAGGCCAGCCCGGATCGGTTATGAAGCAACTGGGCCAGTTTTGCCGCTTCTTCGGGAGCGTAAGATTGTTCCATCAGGCGCTGGAACTGCGCCATGGTACTGCGCCCGTGCAAAAGCCCAACCTGTTCGGGGAAGATACGCGTGAGCCGGTCGTACATGGCATTCATGCTGGCTTGATAGGGCAGGGTGTAAAACAGGCGCGGCAGACGCTGATTTACCGCCCACAGAAGAGCGGCTTCGGTCTTGCCGGTGCCGGTGGGCGCCAGCAGCATGGCATGTCCACCGACACTGGCAGCAGTACGCTGGTGCGCGTATAGATGACGGCGGGATAACCCCAGCGTTTGTAAGATGGCATTCGCTTCCAGGCGCGGGTCGGGTAAAGCCCCCCAGCCTGCCGAAGCCAGATGGTCGGACTGCAAAACCAGCCCGCGCAGGAAAATGCCCAAACGCAGGTTTTCTGCAGAGGGGGGAGTATCCTCCCACTCACGCAGGTAGCGTTCCATGCGGTGCAAATGACGGCGAATCGCCTGCGGGGTCAATCCGTTCAAGGCCTGTTCCAGCGGCGGCAGGACAGGGCAGGTGACCCCCAGAGGGCGCATCTCCAGCGCATCTATCCAGTGTTCGGCACAGGTTGCGATCCAGCGGTAAAGCGCGGCGGCATCCTCGCGGGTAATTTCCTTCAGCATGAAAGTCAGCGGGTCGAGATCGGGATCATGCTCATCCAGATAATCTTCAATGTCATCAAAGTCCTTGTGGTGGGTGGCAATGGCTGCTGCCAGAAAGGTCGATTCTTCGCGGGAGAGGTCGGCGGTGACCCAATCCACAAATGCCAGAGAGAGCACCTCATGGCGGAACGGCCAGCGGCGCTCTTTGCCGCGCAAGAGGCGTTGAAAGCCCTGCGCGGCCTTGCCCCAGTCGTGCAGGAAAACCGTCCAGAAAAGCAAATGCCACAGGCGTGGTTGCCCGCTGAGAGCGGGCAGGTCGGGGCGCTGATGCGCCAGTTCGCTCAGACGCATCAGCGCCTCCCAGGTGTGCTCTGCCAGCGTCTGCGCCTTTCGGTGAGCCGCCACCGGGCTTTTTGCCCACAGGTGGGCTAAGCCTTCGGGAACACGGGGCATATTCATGGTCATACCCACGAAAGCCACACCACTCCGGGAAAATCTCCATCCACCGCCGGTTCGCTGGGATCTGCCCACCATGGCTCAAGCGCAGGCTGACCCGTGTAGCGGGTGAACTCACGCGTGCGCACACGGCGGTGCAGGACAACATAACGCTCAAAAGCCGGGTAGCGGCGGTTATGATAATCCAGCCAGCGGGGCATCAACACGGCCTGCCCGGCAGCCGTGTAGGCCGCGTAGTCATAGGGCAGAAGGGTGCGCTCCAGCACCACCTGATCGGCGGGCTGAAGCTCTACTACCTCCACCCTGCGGTAGGTAAATAAGTCCTGTGAGCGGCCAAGGCAAACCGCATAACGCGGGTGACGGAACGCCTCCAGCCATTCGGGGCGATTGAGGTAGAGGGTGAGGCGCGGAAAATAGAGAATCTCGCGCTGGAAGGGGTTGGGGTTGCCCTCCAATGCCTTTGGCAGGGATTTGTCGCCTGGCATCTTGCCGGTGGCAGGGGTGAGCAGGTAGGTGGTCTCAATATCCGCCTGTTTGCGGCGGAACTCGAAACGCACGGCAAAACGCACACCCTGTGGATCGAACCACTCGCCCAGGGCGCTGGCGACGTGCCCGTAGAGCGTGGCAGGCGGGGGCATCTCGAAAGTAGGCTGAACGCCCATCATGAAGTGGGGGTAACGGAAAGAGGCGGTCAGCCCTTCGGCAACAATTTTGAGTGCGCGCATGGTGCACCCTCCGTTTACTGCATCCAGTCCGGGTGCGCCTCCAACTCCTGTGCCAGCCGCTGGCAGGCTTCGCGCGGATGGATGAGGTGAATGCGATCCTTCCAATGGGCCAGCAAACCGCCTTCGCCCAGAGCGGCTTCCAGCTTCTCGCGCTCGGCGTCGAGATAGCCGCGCACCCAGCCCATGTACACATCGGAAAGTATATCCTCACGGTTGACATCCAGAGCTTCTTGCAGGGCAGGCAGGTTAATCACCGGGCGTTCTCCCTGTGCCCCGATGATGTGCCCGAAAATGTGGTTGCCGCCGCGGGTGACCGCCAGCACAAGGATATCGGGGCTGACATCGGTATAGTGCAAAGCCTGCTTGGCGCCGCCGCCCAGTTCTGCCAGCCCTTCCAGCAACGCATGAACACGGGTAAGCCGTTCCTTGAGCGGCAGGCGGTAGGCTTTGTCCTTTGCCAGATGCTCCAGTGCCATTTCACGCGCCAGTTTGAGGCGTGTCTCATCCAGGTTGAGGTAGCCGGTGCGCTCGGCGTAGGTAAAGGTGCCGGCGGCGTGCAAATCAAGCGAAAGAAGCCCCTGCAGGGTGGCGCGGTAGAACTGATGCCCGTGCGGGACGGGGTTGCCTTCCTGGCGCGACATGGTGCCAAAATCCTCTACCAGGCGCACCGGCGCAATGGAAACCAGCGTGCTGACGCGGAAGGGTGAGACGCGGGTCACGGTTTCGGCAGTGAGGGTGCCCTCGGCTACCAGACCGCTGGATTCGCGAGCATTGGCGGCTTCGGTTTTCTTCGAGGGGGCGCGCATGTAGCCGAACAGGTCATCATCCCAGTAGAGAATGGGGTTGGCGTCGGTGTAGGCGATCTTGGATTCGCGGAAGACCGGCGCGGCTTTCCAACCCCAGTTGCCCTGCTCCAGTGTGGTGCGCAGCCAGTAGCGAAAGGCCTGGGCAGAAACATAGGGATAATTCCCCTCGCGGGTGGGGATGTGCTTCACCCCGACCACATTTTCAGTCATGCTCCCGGGCATGTTACCCAGGTTGTTCAACGCAGACGCGGGAGCGTCAATCAAGAGTAAACCGGTGACAAAAGACATGGATCCCTCCTTGAGATGATATTACAGGTTTTCTTCTTCGGGTGCGGCTTCGGGCAGTTCTTCGGCATGTGCCTGGAGCCAGCCTTTCTGATACAACTGTTCGAGCAGACGGATGAGCACCAGGTCGCGTCCAAGGCGCCAATCGCTGTTGGGGATGCCCTCGGACTGCTCGAAAATGGCCAGGAACTGATCGAGGTTGATCAGCGGCTTGCGCCCGGCACGTACCTCGGCGGCAGAAGCGCGGATAAGCACCGCGCGCAGTTCGCCATAATTGCGCGCCATCCAGAAGCCGTTGAACACGCTGCGATCATTGCGGTCAAGAATGTACTGGGCAAGGGCATCGCCCAGTTCGCGAATGGATTGAACACGGGAATCTTCCATAAGCATCACCTTCCTGAGAAAGAGCTGGGTCAGCTGCCACGAAATCAAATCAACTTCGCGGCGGGTGTCATAGGTCAACGTGGGGTCCTGTTTATCCGTTCTCTGATGGGAGGGCTTGCGGAGGAAGTACAGACGGATGAAACGCGGAGCTCCCTCGGGCAGGGTAAAGAGGTCTTCATAGAGGCGGTTGTAGCGCGGGGTCTCGCCCTCTTTGCGGGTTAACTGCCAGCCGCGGGCAGTGAGCGCCTCCCAATCGGGCTTCAGCAGGTCATTATGCATCACCTCTCTCAAAAATACGCCCACCTCCAGCGGCAGGGGATAGATATCCAGCTCGGCGCCCTGCCCGCTGTTGGTGAAGTAGTAGCCGGTCAGGGTGGGCGCAAGCCTGCCGTTTTCCTTCTCCTGGCGTGTGCGCTCCTTTTCGGCTTCGAGCAGATGCTCGATCAGCACCGTGCGGGCGCGGTGCGGGCTGGTATCGGGCAGTTTTTTCTCACCGCCGGCGCGTGCTGTGATCACCCCCTGTAAATTGGCTTTGAGGAAGGTTCTGGCAAAGGAAAGCAGAAGGTCGGGGTCATTGCTGTGCACCGCCAGCAGTTTGCCGCTCACCTTGGCGCACCCCATGGGGAGCATCTGGAACGCCAGCAGGCTGATGCCCGAAAGGGGAATGCCCGCCTCGCCGTAGGGATGGAAGTTAATCACATTCACGCCGGTGAGCAGAGGCACGTGCTGACGGTACGTACGTCCGGGAGGAAAATCACCATCCACATTGAGTGGCAAAGCGACGACTGGAAAACCAGTAAGGGGATCTCGCTCCCCCCCTACTGGTGCAGAGAATGCTCTAGAAATAATTTCAGCATACATGAGGCGCTTCTCAGGATATTTATCATAGGAAGGATTGTTATATCCTGACGTGGGAAAGGCCACACTAAGGAAGGACTTCAATGGGTCTACGATGTAGTTCTCGCGGATGTAGCGCCCCGCGTTGTGCAGGTCTTCCTCCGTCAGCAGGGTGGGGTGTTTCTTCCCGGCAAAGGCGGTCAGAGTGGCCAGCCCCACATCTAACAGAGGGTGACCGGTGTAATCAGGGGGAGAAAAGGACATTTCAGGCATAGGCATCCTCTTCCATGAAAGAAAAGACAAACTCACGCCCTGCGGCGGCGGGCGGAGTCGTGCTGGGATTGCAGGTTGAGCACCTCGGCCACCTCAAAGCGCGGCGGGATGGCGCCGTTCACCGCGCGTAAACGCACACACGCCGGGAAGTAGCCCATCCTGCCGTGCAGTTCAGCGATGAGCATTGTGGCACTGAAGTTGAGCGAGGGCGGGTTGATCAACAGGGGGGCATGCTCCCATTCTTCCTGAGTCAGACCAGCCCGGTCTACCATGGCGCTCACCTGCGGGCCGAGGGGCTGGCCTGGCTCAATCTGGCTGTGCACCTCGATGGTGCGTTCAATGGGCGCACCGAGCAAGTTTTGCAGTTGTTCTATCTGGTCGGCAGAGAGGGGGTGCGAGAAGTTGACCAGAATCATCGCTTTGGCTCCTGATGGGTGGGCAGAATTTCCGATACGGTTTGAAACAAACGGTTTTGGTCCTTCTGGCTGAGGGGTTTGCCGGGATAGTACTCCTTCAATTCGATGACCCTCACCCGCAGGGCGGTTGCCAGCGCTTTGTAACGCTCCTCCATCGAGGCCTGGGTCACCATGAAGCGCGCGGCATAGGTGCCCAGGTACTCGCGGGCCGCCATGGTGGTGAGCTGATCTATGGCGTGCTTATCGCTCCCCGTACCGCCGGTCTTGATTTCGAAGACGCCCACATGATTACCGCAGCGCACCAGCAGGTCGATTTCTACCTGATCTTTCACCCCGTCGGGCACCACACTCTGTTTGATCTCATCTACATGCGGCTTCAGGGCTTTCGCAACGGCATCTTCCAGCGGCTTTCCGTCAGTTTCCTTGGTATTGTAATGATATCCATCCAGGTGGGCTTTGAGGTAATCATCCAGGGTGATCAGTGCGGGCAGTTCGCGGGGGTAGCCCTCTTCGAGGTGCAGTTCACGTTGTTCGTCGAAACGATAGCGGTAGAGTGTGCTCTTTTGATCGCGCCCGCGCGGCCCTTCGGTCTGGTAATAGACCACCGGGTAGCGGCGCTGGCGCGCCAGTTCGAACGCCGCCAGCATCATCGGTTTGGTGCCGCCGGTCACGTTGACCACCACTTCATCTTCAGGCTCACCCATCTCGCGGTAAAGCGCTTCCAGGATGCGGGAAATATGGTAGCCGTCACCCACCGAAAACAGGCGGGTGTTGCCCATCAATCCGGCGAGGCGTCTGGCACTCTTCTTCGAGGCTTCCAGCGAGGTGTGGGCGATGAAGGTCTGCGCCGGGTTGTGGTAGCGCGCCGGCAGCAGGTTGGGGATGGGCTGTTCACCAGCAAGGCAGAGAAGAATCATGGGCACCTCATTGGAAATAACCATAACCCGCGCTGGTCTTGGCACCGGCGCCCAGGTTGCGCAGGCCATTCTTCAACCAGGTACAGGCCTGTTCCAGCAAATCCGCCCGGGAAGCGCCGCGCCGCCATGCCATGGCGAAAGCAAATTCCTTATCTTTGGGCACCGCCAGGAAGGTGATGGGGTTGGGGTTATGCCAGTCGCCGGGGGAGTCTTTGCCCTGGTAATAGGGAGCGTAATGCGGGTTCATGATATCGATATCCAGCGGGAACGCTGAGGTGGGGATGGCGTCAAAGAACACCGCCCCGCCCGCCTGCTCCAGCGTGCCAAATACCAGACGCATAGTCTTTGCCAGTTCCTTTGCCTCGGGCGAGGGCTTAAATTGCTCAAAGGCTTTGTCAAACTCTTTATCTTCTCTGGAAAGCGTCTGGTCAAGGTCATTCAATTTGCCTTCGCTAAGGGACAGGAGGGAAGCCAGTTCAAACAGCGCCCAGGTACGGGCAATGCCCTTGACACTGCTGGCAGGCAGGTAAGGAAAGCCGTAGCGGTGAAAGCCAAAGCCAATTTCCAGCGCGGTTTTACGTCCCAGCCCGGGGATGAAGCGCCAGTCGGTCTTGAGGGTGAAGGTTTGAGCGCGGCAGGCTTGCGTCAGGGCCTGCCAGCGGGCAAAAGCTGCTTTGAGCGCGGCCGGGTCGGGGGTGCTCCGGGCTTTCTTCAGCGCCTGTTCACGCCAGGCCGACTTTTCTCTATCCCCGGCTTTACTCATGTCCGGCGCAAAGCGTTCGAAGACCAGCCCGGGGTTGCTGGCCGGAACTTTTGTGAAGACATCCACCACCTCTTTCGGCAACGGATATACCGGTGCTGTCGAGGAAGCAGGGGGGCCGCCTTTACCCTGCTGCCCGCCGGGGCGGTTGGGGGGAGTGCCATGTTTTTGAGGAATATTCGGGCTCATGGCTTACTCCTTTGTAGAATCAGGTAGTTCAGCCTCGGCAAAGCGTTTATACCAGTTGAGGTACGCCAGGGCTTCAGCCGTTGCCTGGCGGTAGTGCAAACTGCTGGCCGTGGTGGCAATCCATACAAGCAGATCACTGCCTTCAAAAACTCGTTGGTCTTTTAACCAGCTAGAAAGGTGATTATAAATGACCCAATAACGTTTCTCTTTTTCCTTATTCTTGTCTTTACTTTTCCAAAACGCCAAAGTTTGCCCCAGGCCGTTGCTCTGAATGCTGGCAGGGGCGTCACGAGCAACACTTTTTAATTCTTTGACATTACTTTGTTTTGCCTCCAATATGGAGTTGTAAGCATGACTGGCGCGTTTCTGCTCCAGCGAACGTTGTTCAGTTACTGTCTCAGCCATGGCATCACCCTCCATACACTTTCACGGCCACCCAACCCTGACCGGTGGTTTCGTCGCCACCTAACTGCACGTGCCCATCCTGCAGGAAGTCGAATTCCTTCAGCACTTCGTCTGCAGGCATCTGGTCTTTGCCGTTACGCACATCCATGGTCATCAGCGGGGCGTAAAGCAGACTGTCGGCAGGCAGGCTTTCCGCCGTCCACAGTGCCCCTTCAGCAACCGTTTTCTTCTCGGGGTCAATGCGGATGTGCGTTTGAACCTCGGTGGCGTAGAGGCAGAAATCGCGGAAGGCGTCTTCGTGAAGGATGCACAGGCGCGCGGGCAAAGTCTCGCGCCAGTACTGGAAAGCTGCCCCCTGGGGCAGGGCGTTTGCCGCCAGCCACTGGGCAATGGCATCCACTTCACTTTTCGGCCGGGCGTCGAAACTGAATTCTTCCAGCACCACTTTGCCCTCAGGTGCCACCTGAGATTTGCTTCCCACCCAGGCGGCGGTGCCTTCCGGCCCGCCCTGGGGCACATTCCAGCTAACCGACTGGCCGGCCAGTTCAGCAGAACGGCGGAAGGACTCCAGTGCATGCAGGCTGGTTACCCAGGCAAAGACCCCTGCCAGCGAACGTACCGGGAAGAGCAGAATACGTGCGTCGCCAGCGGAGATCGCCCCCGCCCAGTTTTCGCCGGTACTGCCGGCCTTACCGAAGATGGCCTCTACCAGCGCATCATCATCACTTAAATGATGTACCTGGCGAAACTCCGCCCGCAGGGCGCCTTTGAGGCTGGAAGCCTGCACCATGGGGTATTGCGTTACCCGTTCGCGCTGAATGGGAAGGTCTACATTGGCGCTGGCGCGCCCGGCACCCACGTGCAGAGGGGTTTCGACATAGAAGAAAAGCAAACGTCTGGCTTTAAACATGATCTTTTCCTCCCAAAAACGAAAGTTCCTATCCTTGTTCCGGTTTCCATGAAGCAATCATCACCTGCCCGAAGCCCAGCGCGGCACCGTCTTCGGTGATGGCCTGTTGAGATAACTGCACCCCTCCCGTATGGGAGAAGTAATACACACTCCCTGCAGGGACGAAGCGCCGTGCAGGTTTCTGCTTCCGGTTGAGCAGGTCGTACCCGCCCAGGGTTTGATAACGCGCAAGTGCCACGGCTTCCAACCTTACCTCGCCGGTGAAGAAAGCCTGCCACGAAGCCGGTTTCCAGCCCTGCGAGAAGTATGCCGGGGTGGCGAAATACACTTTGAAGAAGCGTGGCAGTTCACCGGTGTATCCCCATGACAATGAAGAGAGTTCTCCATCTTTCAAGGTGGTGTAACGCAGAGCGCGGCCTTCGCCACCGGCACGCATGATGCCCTGCGGGGGGAAATCCGCATATCCCTCTGTGATTTCCACCACCAGGCCGGCATCCTCAACCAGGCGGACATATTCCACCTCGTAGAGCATCCCCTCAACGGTGGATCGGCGTTGGGCATCGAGCTGAATGCCCAACCGCCGCTCAGTGACGAAAAGCTCAGCGGCTTTGACCGGCGTAACCAGCGCGCCCTGCTCCAGATAAGATTTCAACGTCTTTTCACTGAGAAACGCCCCTGGAGCGTTTTTGGTGATGATCCTGTTGGGTTTCTCCAGCAGGCAGGGCAGGGTTTCTTCCTTCCACACGCACCCTCCCGGGTTTGGCACCACTTTCATGGGCACCACCTGGCTGGCTTCAGCATCGGCCGGGTAGGCGTCTGCCGGGGTGGCAAAGTAGCGTATTACCCTGCCGTTCTCGCGGCGGGCAAGGAAAGGCCCGCGCAAACGCAACCCTTTGGAATTGGCCGAATCACCGACCAGCTGGCGAATGGCTTCAGGATCATCCAGAGGGATCTTCCTGTGAGTCAGGTAATGTGAGCGAATTACACCCTGGATCACCGAGGGAGGTGGCGGAAAGAGGCTGCGCGCCTCATGATCACTCTCAGCATTGAAGGGACGGCCGTCGCGAAACAGCAGGACATCTTCGGCCTCCATGAACAGGATACTCATTCTGCACCTCCAGAAGCAAGGAACCGGGCGATGATCAACCAGCGGGCAATTTCACCCATTGCGGATACTCCGGTTTTCTCCTCAATGGCTTTGTGCCATTCAGTTAGTGTCTTCAGCAATTCATGTTTGCGATCCTTTGAGACCTTCTCCCCCGTGTGGCGGCTGAACAGATACCGCACCAGGCTTGCCATGGCTTCCTGTTCCAGGCCCTGAAGGGCTGCGGCTTCGCGCGCCAGCGCATAAGGGAAGACGGCGGCTACTTCCTCATTCTGGAAAGCCCTGACCCATACCTCGAATTTCTTCACGTGTTCCCAGGGGCTGAGGGCAGAGAGCGCCTCGCCGCCGCGTTTGGCAAGCGTGACGCACACCATTCCCTTGTTACCCAGGTCATCCTTTTTACCCGATTTAGCGCTTTTTTCAGCTTCGTGCAGCAGGCTTAGCGCCCGGGCAAGCGGGGTGAGATGGTGTGCAATCACCACCCCGGCTGATGCGGTTGCCAGAATACCTAAATCCTTGCCCACCGTGTTCTGATATTCCTCCGCCAGCTTTCGGGAAAGTTCCAGGCCTTTTTCACGGGAAGCCAGGAAGAGCACGTCATCCCCGCCGTTGTAGATGAGGAAACCACCCGCCTCTGGTTTCACAACCTCGCGCACCTGATTGGAAAACCTGGCGATGTTCTCGCTGAAACAGCGGTGATTTGCCTCTGCCTTCCCCTTATTCTCTAAAAGATGATCAATTTTCGCACCCACGCCGTCGCCGTCGAACTGAATCAGCATGTAGTAGGGCGAAGGGGATTTTCCGGTTTTTTTGATAAGTTTTTTGAGCAGTTCGCGCACCTGCTGAAGTGCGGCCTCATCCACCTTCTCAACGTTATAGCTATCCTCCATGCGCTGGCGGGTGAGAGTCTCTTCGAAGAAGAGGTCTCCGTCGTAGGGAAAAGCCGTAACATGCTTGCGGGCTTTATAGAGCGGCAGAGATTCCAGGGCCTGGCGGTAGCGGCTCAACTCCTCCGGGGCTTTTTTCTGCGCTTCCAGATAAAAATCCCACGCCGCCACGGTGCTGGTAGAGGGGAATTCACGATCTCCGACCTCCCAGAAACGCTTGACCAGGGCGATGCTGTCGAGCAGTTCCCGTCCTTCGGGGCGCACCTGGGAAGATAAGATGTGCGGCCTCCTGGACATGGCTTCCCAGTACTTGCGGGCGGTCGCATATTTCTGAGTGCGCAGGGCGGTGCGCGCGCCGCTCAAACTGTCCTTTTCCCCTTCTTCTTCGCTCTGGTCGAAGAGACGACTGCGCTTGGCGCGCTCCAGCAGGTCGCGGGCGGCCTCATAAGCCTGAGCATAGTTCTCGGTTTCCGGCGCCACCGCCCAGAAAATTTGCCAGGGCGGTGCCTCCACAACCTGGCGCTTCCAGATGCGCTTCCAAAGGTCATCCTCTTCGAGGTAGGCTTCGGCGCGGGCTTTTTCAGCAATCTCCTGCCATTCCTTCAGTAAGGCTTGCCGCGCCTTTTGGGCAATTTCCGGTGCCTGCTCTTGGGACACACGGGCGACCAGCACGTTAGGGGTGTCGTTCTCCTGCAGTTGGGCGGGGTAAATCAGTTCTCCCGCGGTTTGAATCGCCTTTCCCGCTGCCTGAGCCAGCCGGGAGAGGATGGCGCTCCCGTTGAACAGGTCTTCACTGCGCCGCGCCTCAGCAATGAAGGACTGCACCGGCGAAAAGGTGAAAATCAACACGGCTTTGGTCATTGGTTCCACCCCTTTATTTCGATCTTCTGCCCGCCGAAAGACTGAAGCACATTCAACACACTTTGATAATTGTGCCTGCCAGAGATCAGCCGGGAGGGTAAGACGGTGAGCAGCAGATGGTAGGCCTGAGAAGCGTAGAAGATATTCACCCACAGGGGCGACCCCTGGCGGGGAGAGATACCACCCAGATAATCGGCTTTGGGCATATTACGCATGACCATCGTCAGCGCTTCTTGAGATGTCCTGGCCCAATCCTTAACAAAGCGGATTTCTGCACCCTGTGCAGCACAGGGAAAAGCGGTTGGAATGGTTGGTAAAGAAACTACAGGTTGTTGTAATTGTTCGGCTAATTTTTCCCCCATACCAACTGCCGAACGCAAAATTTTATCGATACGTTTTGGGAACATATCCGGATTATCCGGGAACACAGGAATTAACGAAGTGTCAGTGCTCTTGATCACTTGCAAACTCCCTGCGCCTCTCCTGGAACGCAGTCCCAAACCTCCCAACCAGACGGCAAGGTTGAACGCCATACAGGCATTTACCCACACCAGAAGGTCTACCGGGCGCGTGGTGCTCAAGATCACCTCAAATTGCTGTTGGGGATTGAAAGCGCGGCGATTTCCTGAAGGCGTTTTATGGGGCAAAACAGGGTAGGAAGCAGATGGAAGCGGCTTCTGCTGTACCTGAATGGCAATGGGCGAGCCGTACTCCGCATCCCCAAACACTTCCCGCTCCAGCTTCCTCAGCCCGGATAAATTTTGATCCCCAATCACCCCGCCGAGAGCGGCGCGGAACCAGTAGCGCATGGCGCCGCGGAATGCCGGGGGGCGCAGTTCAGGCTCGCCTCGCGGATCGGCCCCTCCCAGAAAGAGGGGGGTCACCGTTTCCAGTTGCACGCTCACCTGTTGTTTCCAGTTGAACATAGTCTCTCCTTTCCTTCTTGGCGCGGTTTTGAAGATACCTTCTTTTTTTTCGCCTGTCGTCACAGACGGTTCCCATTCTCGATAGGAACTTCTTCCTATTCCGGTTCCTGCCCGAACAGGGAGGCAAACTCGGCAATAAAGGCAGCCCGGCTGGCACCCCCTGCGACCCCGTGCGTGCCCTTCCAATCTTCGAAGGCCCGGTAAATCCTGGTCAGCTGATTGGCAATCGTATGTTCACTTTTCCCCAGCCGGCGGGCGATGGCGGCATTGTCCAGGCCTTCACGCACCAACAGTTCCGCCACCCCGCGCAGCGCAGGCGACAGGTGGTGCTCCCAGAACTCCCGCCGCCGCCGTATCACCTCGTGCAGGGTGAACTCCTGCTGACGGCGCAGGGCTTCCCAGGGATCATCCACCTCGGCGAGTAAGACCTGCACGGTTGCGGCATCGCTCCAGCGCACCACCGGAACTGCCACCACCTGGTAACGGTCTGGCGGGGTAGCGTGCATACGCCGCTCCGTGCCCGCCCAGGGCACCTCGGAGATCATGTGCCAGGCACGATCCTGTTCTCCAAAGAGCAATTGAGCCGCCACCATGGCATATACCGCCATGGTTTTGCGTCCACCGGTCAGGCTTAAATGTACTTTTTGCCCCATCTGGCGCGCCCGGCGGATGGCCCGGTATATGGACTGGAGGAATGCCCAGGTATCTTTTTCTGAGGCCAGGTCTTCGATAGGGCCTTCGGTGCCGCGAATGACTTCGTGACGGAAACGAATGGACGGGTAATAGGCCGGAAATTCCTGTTTCAGTTTTTGCAGAGCGGCTTCTACCACGCTGGCTGAGGTGTGCAAAACGAGAACTTCATCAATGGCAAAGCCCTGTTGCAACAACCAGTCCAGCATCCATGTGACACCCTGCGGTTCGGTGCCCAATGTGGCAATCAATAATTCATTCATATAAAGGCCGTGATACGACCGGTCTTATTTTTTTCCCAATCCTGTTGGTCGCATCCGTCTAGGGTAATTCTAATATGAGTTTTGAAAAACACTCCTGAAAAAGGGGTAAAAAAACCGGCTCCCGTGGGAGCCGGTCCGTCTGGCATCAGTAGGCGGTTTCTTCGCTATCGTCGGTATCCAGTTCGAAGAGCTCGCCGGTGGCAATGTATACCGTTCGCTCGCAAATGTTGGTCACCCGGTCGGCGGCGCGTTCCAGGTTGTGTGCCACCCAGACCAGCAGATTGGCGTCGTCAATAATTTCGGGGTTGGCAATCATGGTGGTGACAATCGCGCGATAGGCCTTATTGTACAGTTCATCGACCTGGTCATCCTCCAGGACGATTTCGCGAGCCTTTGCGGCATCTTCATTAATGAAGGCACTGAGGGCGCGGTGAAGCATACTGGCAGCCTGCTCTGCCATCTGGCTGAATTCACGCATGGGCATGGGCAGGGTGCTGTCGCCAAGGCGTATTACCACCTTGGCAATGCCCTTGGCATAATCGCCGATGCGTTCCAGTTCAATGATCGTTTCCAGCACCGAGGCGAGCAGGCGTAAATCACGCGCCATAGGCTGCTGGGTGGCGATGATAATGATGAGCGCATTCTCCAGGGCGTAGCGCTTTTCGTTAATGGTGATATCGTTGGCGAAGATCTTCTGCGCGGCAGAAATATCCCGGCGTTTCAGGGTGTCCACTGCGTTCAGCAGGGCCTGCTCCACCATGCTGCCGAGCAGCAAAACTTCATCCTGAAGCTGATGAATCTGGCGGTCGAGTGTTTCGCGGGGCATCGAATACCTCTTTCCCTTCTTGCCGGTTAACCGAATCTGCCGGTGATGTAATCTTCGGTACGTTGATCACGCGGATTGGTGAAAATCTGGTGGGTTTCCCCATATTCTACCATGAGGCCAGCGCGGTCATCATCCATGGTAAAGAAGGCCGTGTAATCGGAGGCGCGGGCGGCCTGTTGCATGTTGTGGGTGACGATAATGATCGTGTACTGACGCGAGAGTTCACGCATCAGTTCTTCGATCTTTAACGTGGCAATGGGGTCGAGCGCCGAGCAGGGCTCATCCATGAGAATGATTTCCGGTTTGACGGCCAGCGCCCGCGCAATACACAGGCGTTGCTGTTGCCCCCCTGAAAGCGAAAGGCCGCTTTTCTTGAGGTTGTCTTTCACTTCATCCCAGAGCGCGGCATCGCGCAGGGTTTGCTCCACCAGTTCATCGAGGTTCCCCTTGTAGCTGTTGATGCGTGCTCCCCAGGCCACATTTTCATAGATCGACTTGGGGAAGGGATTGGGCTTTTGAAAGACCATCCCGATGCGCTGACGCACCATCACCGGGTCGACGTCCTCAGCATAGATATTTTGCCCATGGAAGAGGATCTCCCCTTCCATGCGGAAGGAAGGGACAAAGTCGTTCATGCGGTTGAACGACCGCAGTACGGTGCTCTTCCCGCAGCCGGAAGGCCCGATGATCGCGGTGATCTTCTGGGGGACGATCTGCAAATTGACGTCCTTCACGGCGCGGAAGTTGCCGTAATAGAGATTCACGCCCCTGGTTTCAATGGCGTAGTGGTTGTTGGTTTCGTGAGTCATGTTCCTCGCTTGCTCAAACGGTTGCGCAGCACAATGGCCACAGAATTGAGGGACAAAAGGACGACCAGTAGCACGAGAATGGCAGCGGCGGCAATGTTGCGGAACTCGGGTTGTGGCCGTGCAGTCCAATTATAAATCTGGATCGGTAATGCGGTGAAAAATGAGAAAACCCCGGTGGGATCTTTATTGATCAGGCTGGAGGCGCCCACCAGGATGAGGGGGGCCGTCTCTCCGAGAGCGCGGGAGATGGCCAGAATGGTGCCGGTGAGGATGCCGGGCAGGGCATTGGGGAGTACATGGTGCCAGATCGTTTGCCAGCGGGTAGCCCCAAGCCCATAACTGGCCTGCCGTAAAGAGGCGGGCACGGCGCGGATGGCTTCCTGGGCATTGATAATGAGGATGGGCAGGATGAGCAGAGCCATGGTGAGACCGGCAGAGAGGATGGTACGCCCGTTGCTTCCCTGGATGCCGAATACAGCGCCGCTGGTCAGGTGAGAAAGGGTGCGCACGAAGATGGCCAGCCCCAGAATCCCGTATACAATAGAAGGCACTCCGGCCAAGTTATCGATATTGGTCTGAATAATGCGGTTGACGCGGTTCTCAGAAGCGTATTCTTCCAGGTAAATGGCGGCTCCCACCCCGATGGGGAAGGCGACCAGGATGGTGATGGCAATGATCCACAGTGAACCGAGCACGGCCGTGCGCACCCCGGCCAGTTCGGGCGTGGCCGACATACTGCGGGTGAGAAACCCCGGATTGAGCCACGAACGAAACTCTACCTGCAGGTTGGGGGTTTCAGCGCGCATGGCCGCAATTTCTTGCTCGATGGCTGCGCGCTGGAAGAGTGTTTCTGCCAGGGTGTAGCTCTTTCGAACGGTCGGTTTGACCACCTGCTCCATCACCAGGTTGATCAGGGTTTCTTCATCCAGGGAATCGAGGGGGCCATTGTTCCGCTCCAGGGTGCGCAGACGGGTGCGGGTAAGGTGATCCTGGAGGATGGTGACCAATTCCGGGCGGGTCAGTTCAGTGAGGGGGCGTCCGGCAAGTGAGTTGCGGTCAACTGCATCGGTGATCACCACCAGTCCTGCGGCGCGGTTGAGGATGGTCAAAATCAGGGCGGCGAGTGCGATCAGCCCGATGAGGGTAGAGCTAAAAAAGACACCGCGCCAGAACTTGCCCCGGGCATGGCGTGCCGCCAGGATCGAACGGGGAGAGGTGAAGATGTTGTTCATTCGTAGACCTCCCGGAAGCGCGCCACCAGCCGTCGGCTGAGGATGTTCAAAAGCAGGGTGGCCCCGAAGAGAAGCAGACCGATGGCGAAAATGCTGTTATAGTCGGGGGTGTCATAGGCCACATCTCCACCGGAGATACGCGCGATGTATCCGGTGAGGGTTTCGGCGGAGAGGAAGGGGTTAAAGGTGAAGTTGGGGCCAGCACCAGCGGCCAGAGCCACGATCATCGTTTCGCCGATGGCGCGTGAAATGGCAAGAATAAAGGCGGCAATGATGCCCGAAAGTGCGGCGGGCACCACCACCTGAAGAGCGGTTTCAAGGCGGGTGCCGCCCAGCCCGTAGGCCGCCTCGCGCAGAGACTGGGGGACTGCCGAAAGGGCATCTTCGCTCATGGAGCAAACCAGCGGGAGGATCATAATTCCCATCACCAGGCCGGCGGAGAGGGTGTTATAGACCTGCACCTGGTCGCCAAAAAGCAGGCGCAGGAAAGGCGTCATGGTGGTGAGGGCAAAGTACCCGTAAACCACGGTGGGCACACCGGCCAGAATTTCGAGAATGGGTTTGAGGATACTCCGCGCGCGGGGTGAGGCATATTCACTGAGGTAAATGGCGGCGCTCAGCCCAAGAGGAAGGGCTACCAGCATGGCAAAAAAGGTAGTCATCAGGGTGGCTGTGACAAGCGGAAGCACGCCGAACTTCCCGATGGTGGGCTGCCACTCGGTTCTGGTGAAGAATTCGATCAGCGTCACCCCGGGCATCTGGAAAAAGAGGAGCGATTCTTTGCCAAGCTCGTAGATGATTCCCAGGGTGGTGAGAATTGAGACTGCCCCGCAGAAAAAAAGGAACCCCTGGATGAACATTTCTCCGAGACGCGGTTTTTTCTTGAGATGGATCGCTCGAATGGATCCGGCATCGGCCAGGGGAGGATGGGTGATCAGTTCTTTTTGCATGAGTTTCCCTTCCATTTTGAGACATGTTCCCCTTCTCCTCTCAAGAAGGTGGGAGAAGGGGAAATCAGCCGGGAAGCGTTCGCAGGGTAAGCTTACGGTTTCATGGCCTCTTCCCAGAGCTGCATGTTTTTGTCGGCTGTTTCCTGGCTCACGGGGAAGTAGCCAACTTTGCTGATCACACTGTTGACATTTTCAAGGTAGTAGCGAATGAAGGCGGCCACCTGGGGTTTGGCTTTCATGATGCCAGCGTCGGAGTAGATGAAGAGGGGGCGTGAGAGCGGGTAACTGCCATCTTCAGCGGTTTTTTCATCGGGTTTGACCCCATTGATGGAGAGAGCTTTGAGGTTAGAGCCTTCGCCTTTGTAGTACGCAAAGCCAAAGTACCCGATGGCATATTTGTTGCCTTCTACGCCCTGGACGAGGACATTATCATCTTCTGAAAGGTTGAGGTTTTTCGCATCCAGCGCCAGTTTCTTGGCGTCATCCAGCCGCTCCAGTTTGAGGGGTTTCTGGATGACAGTTTCAACGAAGAAGTCAAAGGTGCCAGAGTCGGTGCCAGGGGTGTAGCGCAGAATGGGTTCAGCCGGCCAGGCGGGGTTGACGTCGGACCATTTTTCGGCGGTAGTAAAGAGTTTGGTAAGCTCTTCCATGGTAACGTTGGTGACGAAGTCGTTCTGGGGGTTGACCACCACGGTGAGCGCGTCGATGCCGACATGGAAGCCAATGGGGTTTCGGGGCGGGTTGAGTTTCTGACAATTCTCCACCTCACTATCCTTGATGGGGCGAGAGGCGTTGGAGATATCCGTCTCGCCGCTCTTGCAGAACCGTTCGAAGCCAGCGCCACTGCCGATAATATCGTTTTTAACCTGGCCTTTGAAGCCATCGGCAACGAATTCTTCAATGATCGCTTCCGTAAGCGGCCCTACGGTAGAAGACCCTGCGGTATAAATATCGCCTGTGAGACTGGCCGGGTCATAAGGGTCAGCGGTAGGTTCGGGCTGGGTGGGTGCAGGCTGGGCCTGAGTTTCGGTGGGCTGGGGCCGGGTTGCGGTTGCCTCAACCACCGTGGCGGTGGGTTGAGCCTGGGTGGCGGTGGACGCTGCCATGGGAGCGCAGGCGGCCAGCAGGGTTCCAAACGCAACCAGCGCAGTGATGCTAACCTGAATGGATCGACGGAACATGGTTCTTCTCCTTCATAAAAAGTAAGAATTAAATTGATCAATCTGAGTTTATCTGACAGACTTTAATGGACGAAAAAGGGGTGGTTAATGCGATGTAAACATCCGAATAAGGGTTTTTAAAATTCCAAAACCTCCGGGAGGTTCAAACAGCCCGGAGGGAGGAAGGGGAAGATGAGAAAACTCAGGCGAGGGGGAGGGTGAACGAGAAGGTGCTGCCCTGATTCAACTGGCTGGTTGCCCAGATGCGTCCACCGTGGGCCTCTACCAGATGCCGGGCGATGGAAAGGCCAAGCCCCGTTCCGCCGCCTGAACGGGAGCGATCACCTTTGTAAAAGCGTTCGAAAATGCGCGGCAGATCTTCGGGAGAAATGCCCACGCCGGTATCCTGCACTGAGATGATCAGCTCACGCCCGAAAGGCCTGGCAGTGACGGTGATGGTACCCCCCGGAGGGGTGAATTTGATGGCGTTGTGGATCAGGTTCATGAGCACCTGCTGGATTCGGCCGGGATCGGCGCGCACCGCAGGCAGGGAGGTGGGGCAGTCCAGCTGCAGGGTGAGGCCGGCACGTTCGGCCTGCACCTGCATGCGCTCGGTAGCCTGGCGCAGGAAAGCCAGGGGGTCGATCTCGTGCACATCCAGCGGTGCCCGCCCCGATTCAATGCGCGAAAGCTCCAGCAGCTCCTGCACCAGCTGGGTGAGGTTATCGATTTCCGTCTCCATTTGCCGCAGGAAGCGCCGGGCAGCGGGGGGGTCTTCAAGGGCACCGGCATTGAGCGTTTCGGCGAGGGCTTTGAGTGAGGCCAGAGGGGTGCGTAATTCGTGGGAGATGTTGCTCACAAAATCGCGCCGGATGTTCTCCAACCGGCGCAGGCGGGTGAGGTCCTGGAAGACCATGACCACTGCCCCTTCCATTTCCTGCCCCAGCGGGGTGGCGACGGCCTGGATAAAGAGGTGTTCACCGGCCACCTCCAGCGAGAGGGATTGAGGGCTTTCCTGTTGCCGGCAGGCCTGCCACAGTTCCACAAACTGGTGCTGACGAACGATTTCAGTGAGAGAACGCCCGGGCGCCTGCTCGATGGCGATGTTGAACATGCGTGCGGCGGCGGGGTTGAGCCGCTGCACGATGCCCTCCCGGTCCACGATGACGATTGCGTCGGTCATATTCCTTAACACGGCTTCCAGCTTCTCGCGCTCCGCGGCGAGTTCGGTGAGTCTGCGCTGTAATTCGGTGGACATGCCGCGAAAGGCATTTTGCAGGCGGCTCAGCTCATCTTTTTGAGAGGTCTCGTCAATTTCAGGAAGGATGCCCGTGCTTAATTGGGTTACGGCCTGGTTAAGCGCCCCAAGCGGGCGCAGTGTGGAACGGGTGATGAGCACGGCCATCAGGGCGGCGACCAGGGCGGCAATCAGCGAGGCAATGAAGACCGAACGTACCAGCGCCCGGATGCTATCCTGGATATAGGTGAGCGGCGCGGCCAGGCGGACAATGGCGATCACCTGGCCGTTCTTTTCAACCGGAACGGCGGCGTAAAGCAAGTCGGTGTTCAGGGTGTTGCTGTGGCGGATTTCAGTAGCTTCACGGCCAAGCAGGGCTTGCTGTACTTCAGGGCGATCGAAATGGTTTTCCATTTCGCTGAGGGGCCGTTCGGATTCACCCACAACCTGTCCGTCGGCAAGGATGATGGTGACCCGTGTATTGAGAAGGAGTGCAGAACGATGTGTGAGTTCGTTGATGGCCGGGTCGCGCGGGTTGACCTCGAGGAGAGGCGCCAGCGTGGTGCGCAGCAGGCGCGCCTCTGAGAGGAGGCTGGATTTCGTCTGGGCCAGGTAATTCTCACGCAGGAAACCGGTAAGGTAGATGGAAAGCAACCCCAGTGTGACCAGAAGGAGCAGGATAAACGGGGTAAGAATCCGCCATAACAGGCTGTGGCGCATGAGCCTACCCCTCAAAGCGATAGCCCGCGCCGCGCACGGTGATGATCCGCACAGGGCGGGAGGGGTCTTCTTCGATCTTTTCCCTCAACCAGCGAATGTGCACATCAACCGTGCGGCTGTCTCCGTAGTAATCCCAGTCCCAGACCTGTTGAAGAATGTGCTCCCGTGAGAGTACCTGCCCCCGGTGCTGGGCGAGGAAGAGGAGGAGCTCGAATTCTTTGGGCTTGAGCGCGATTACCTGACCGTTCAGGCGGGCTTCGCGCCGTGAAGGATCGATCGACAGGTTGCCAAAGGTGAATACCAGGGGCAGGGTTTCACTCTCACTGCTGGCCTGCACCTGAGAGGTTACTTCTTCACGGATCATCCTCACCCGGCGCAGCATGGCTTTCACCCGGGCCATTAATTCGCGCATGGAGAAGGGTTTGGTCATGTAATCATCGGCTCCCACCTCCAGCCCGACAACGCGATCAATTTCATCGTCGCGTGCGGTGAGCATGAGCACAGGAGTTTTCATGTCCTGACGCAGAATCCGGCACAGTTCAAAGCCATCGATGCCGGGCAACATGACGTCCAGGAGGATTAAATTGGGTTTAAAGGTGTGTGCCAGCTCGAGGGCGGTTTTTCCATCGCCGGTAGTGAGCACCTCATATCCCTCGCGGCGCAGGTTGTAAGCCAGGGTCTCCTGCAACGCAATTTCATCATCGACGACGAGAATTTTCTCGGCCATGGGAACCTCGCATTTCTACCAGAAGGCTGTTTAATTGTTCGGCCAGACGCTGGCGGTTGAAATGAGTCTCGATATATTGCCGTCCACATGCTCCCATCTGACGCGCGGCCTGAGGGTCTGATGCCAAGGTCCGCACCGCCTCGGCCAGGGCACGGGGGTTGCCCGGCGGGACAAACAGGCCGGCCCGGGCCTCTTCCACCACCTGCCGGATGACTCCATCAATGGCCAGGATCACCGGCCTGCCAGCGGCCATGTAATCAAAGACTTTGTTGGGGTAGGTGGTGCGGTAAAGCGCGATGGGTTTGAGGATGGCCAGGCAGGCATCGGCGGCGGCCATGACCTCACCCATGCTGGCTTTGGGAACGGGCGGGAGGAAGCGCAGGTTAGTCAGGCGCAGAGCCTCGGCGTGGGCCTGCAGGTGGGGCTTTTCTTTGCCGTCTCCCACGAGAAGGAATGTAATGGAAGGCTCGTCTTGCAGATAACTGGCGGCTTCCAGCACCACCCCCAGATCGTTCGAAAGCCCATGGGCGCCGGCATAGAGCACCACAAACTGACCGTTGAGGCCATGAGCCCTGCGGAAAGCTTCGCCGTGCCCGTCCGGCGAGAACATGAGGGGGTCGGCGCCGTTGGGTACCAGTTCTACCTGGCGGGCGCCGCGTTGCGTAACGTGCTCGATGAAACCAGGCGAATTGACCATGACCCGGTCGGCGTGCCGGTAGAGGAAGCTTTCCAGCCAGAGCGATGCGCGAATCAACAGCGGGTTGCGCAGCACCCCTACAGCTATGGCAAACGCTGGCCAGAGGTCGCGGATTTCAAGCAGGAAAGGCACTCCCTTGAGGCGGGCCAGCATCCAGCCTGTGACTGCCTGGAAGATGGGTGGAGAAGTGCCCCACACCAGGTCGACCTCACGCACCCCCAGCCCGACGAAAAAGGATGAGACCATGAAACTGAGAAAACTCAAAACCCGATGAAAAAAACTGCGGTGCAGAGCGGGGTAGGTGTAGGTGCGCAAGAGTGTGATGCCGGGAGGGTCTTCCTGCCGTTCCACCCAGGCGGTGTGTGTGCCTCTTTGACCGCTCAGATAATTGACCGGGCTGGCGATGATGGTGACCCGATGGCCGCGGCTGACCAGATAGCGGGCCAGTTCATGGTGACGCGTCCCGCCAGCTTCATTCAAAGAGGCAAAGGCCTGATGAATCAGGAGAATATGCATGTTAACATTTTACCAGAGTGAAGGTGTGCGGATTCATTCCTCGCGGCTGGATCATCCCTGGAAAAAGGATGATTTTTAATTCTTTTCGTCCGATTTTCCCTTTTCGGGGAGGATGCAGAAGAAATCAGGTATTTTGCAATCCAAATTGTAACCAAATTCAAACCATTTGTTAACATTGCAACGCAATCGTTACTTGACTCAAGAGATCGAATTTGTTAGACTCAAGTCGGAAAGTTGAACTGCCAAGATCAACTTTCCAGGTTATTCAGGAAAATAACCTTTCGGGAGCCATGAACCGGATACTCAAGTTGGTCGCTTAGCGCGTAGTGCGCAAAGGTATCCGGGGAGCCAGTAGCGAAACCGACGAGTCTGTCTGTTTCGCTTCTTTGTTAATATGGTCGGAGACGAAATTGGGGCGAGAAACCATTCGTCAGACGGGCAAAGAAATACGATAAACAAGCAATACAGTACGTGATTTGCTTTCCCCTAAATGAGAGGGAAGCAAAAGTTCAGGGGCTATTAAGATATTTTTTGTGAAATTCATATCTGTTTATTGGCCTCTGGTGGTGACTGGTGTGAGTTGGTGCTGGGGTTGGTTTCACCGGGCGGTAAAAGCCTGACCTGGTGAGAGAGTCAGAAGGACAGGAGCGGCAATCAAAACCTGTCCGGCTTTGGAAAGAGCAATCGAGATCGGGTGAGATGGGCGGTGGAAATTTAAACCGCCCTGCCGGGTTTGCACAATGGCATCCTGCGAAGCCGCCGCACTTTTCAGGATCGCCTCCATCTCTTTTCTACTCAGCCCAGCCGCTTCCCTGTGCGGGAATGTCGGAAGGGCGGAGCACGGTTGAGCTGTGAATTTCCTCATGGTGGCGCCTGCAAAGCGTTCTTCTGTTTTGAAAAGTCTGCAACTGTACCTCAACCGCCAGGCTTCTTCCCCGGGGCGATATTTGCTCGAGCAGGGGGTGATGGGGCTGGCAGGTTGGGTACCGGGTTTGGTGGGAATTGCCCTGCGCGGAGTGCTGTACCGCCTGATCCTGCGAATGGACGGCCTGGCAGCCATTGAAAGTCGGGTGCGCCTGCGCTTTGCCGGGAATATCCGGCTGGGGCACGGGGTGTATCTCGACCAGGGCGTTTACCTGCACGCCTGCCCGCGAGGCATTGAGATTGGGCCGCGCACGATCGTCATGCACGGCGCTGTGCTGCACGTGTATAACTTCCGGAATATGCCGCATTCCGGAATTCGCATCGGGGCAGATAGCCTGATTGGGGAGTACAGCGTCATTCGCGGGCAGGGAGGGGTCGAGATCGGTGACCGGGTGTATACCTCGCCGTTCACGCAAATCATCGCCGTCAATCATGTTTTCGATGACCCGAACCGCCCTTTTATCCACCAGGGGATCACCGCGCAGGGCATCGTCATTGAAGATGACGTCTGGCTGGGGGCAGGAGCTATCATTACGGATGGAGTCAGGGTGGGAAAAGGTGCAGTGGTGGCCGCGGGAGCCGTGGTGACGCATGACGTGCCACCTCATACGGTGGTGGGAGGGGTTCCAGCGCGGCCCCTTCGTACCATTGATGGTACACACCCGGTTCCCCGGGATGTTCCTGTTTATTTTGATCCAACGGAGGTTAATGGATGACCACGCTGTCGGTTGTGATCCCGGCATACAATGAGGAGGGTGGCATTGCAGAAATCGTCCACCGGGTGCTGGCTATCGAGCCGGAACTGGTGAAGGTGGGTGTAGACCGGATGGAACTGCTGGTGGTAGATGATGGTTCGAAAGACCGCACTGCCGAGATCGTCAGCCAGATTCCGGGGGTGCGGTTGATCCGTCATGCCCGGAACCGCGGGTACGGGGGAGCGCTGAAAAACGGGTTCGCACAGGCCACCGGTGAATTAATCGGATTCCTGGACGCTGATGGGACATATCCGCCGGAATTCTTCCCGCAGTTATGCCAGGCGGCCCTGAATGGAGGCGAACTGGTGATTGGTTCGCGCATGGCCGGTGAGAAAAGCCAGATGCCCCTGACACGCCGGATTGGGAACTTCTTCTTTGCCAACCTGCTTTCACTGGTCGGGCGGCAAAGGGTGACCGATAGTGCCAGCGGGATGCGGGTGTTCTGGCGAGAAATTCTGGAACGCCTCTATCCCCTTCCCGATGGCCTGAACCTCACGCCGGTGATGAGCACGCGCGCCATCCATGAGGGCATCAAGGTGGTTGAGGTGCCCATCCCGTATTCTGAGCGCGTGGGGCGTTCTAAACTGAGTGTGGTGCGTGATGGGGCGGTTTTCTTGCAGTCCATTCTCTGGACGGCCCTTTCCTACAACCCGGTGCGCATCCTCGGTCTGATCGGCCTGGGCGGGGTGGGGTATGCGCTGCTGGTGGGGCTGGCATTGCTGCTTGCCCGCCTTCAGGGGGTGACCACCCTCGGCCCCTGGGCCATTGCGGCTCTCTACTGGGCACTGGTTTCGGGAGTGGCCGGGATTACCATCTTCTCACTGGGGACGACTTTCAATTACCTGGTGTCGTTGTTTTATAAACGCCCCATCCGGCAGGGGCTGTTCGGCAAGCCGATCTTCAACCCGCCCCTTGACCGGCAGTTCGGGTGGATGGGCACGGTGAGTTTTCTGATTGGTCTGCTCATCGGGATTGTCAGCATTGCGCTGGGCGTAAGCGGTTGGGATTTCAACCGGCTATGGCTCTACCTGCTCGGAAGCGCCTTTTTTATCCTTATCGGCATTCAACTGGTGATCTCGTGGATCGTGATGCGTGTGCTGGAAGACCTCAGCCAGCGTGAAGCCCAGGCCGAACGGGATATGCATTCGGCGCATCTGCATTAATTATCGGTTAGGTAGTCAGTCCAAGGAGGTATTGAGATGGACGAACAACAGAATGATATTCGAAAGATTAATCTGGGCACTTCACGCATTCCGGAATTGCGCATGGCGCGCTTCCCCAATGCCGATGAAGCTGTGCGCCAAGCTATGCTCAACAAGCCCCGCTCGCCAGATGCGGTGGATATCTTACTGGTGAACCCACCCACGCCCGATGGTGGATTGTGGATTCGCACTCAGCACCGCGTGGGGCGGCGTACACGTGAGAACATGGTCTGGCCGCAGGTTTCTCTGGCGCAGATGGCGGCCATTCTTCACCCTACGTACACCTTCAAGATTATTGATGCCAATGCTGAACGCATTTCCTGGCCGGAGTTTACCCGCATGCTGGATAAATATCAGCCTAAGTATTACATGTCACAGCTCACCGCGCCCACGCTTGAGAACGATATGTACGGGGTTTTCCTGGCCAAGGCGCGTGGGGCGAAGACGATCGTTTTCGGTACGCACATTACGCCGATCCCTGTGGAGACCATGCGGGCTTATCCGGCGCTGGATTTTGGTCTGGTGGGTGAACCCGACCTGACCATTCGCGACCTGCTCGATCACCTGGAGGGGAAGATCGATCAACGCCCGCCGCTGGTGCAAAAAATGATTGATGAGCACGATCCCAATTATCGTCCTGCGTTGCGGGAAGATGGCAGTGTGGATCTGGCGGGGATCGCCGGGCTGGCCTGGCGGCGCGGAGATGAGATTGTGGTCAACCGCCAGCGCCCGTTCATCAAAGATCTCAATGATCTTCCCATCCCACTGCACGATCAGCTCCCCCTGATGAAATACCGCATGCCCTGGATTAAGGGGCCGTTCACCTTTATTGTCACCAGCAGGGGTTGCCCGGCAGGCTGCATTTATTGTATCAAGCACGTTTCCTATCAGTACACGGTGCGGTTACGCTCCCCTGAAAAAATCATGGAAGAGCTGTGGGTGCTCAAGAAGCTGGGCATTAACAACATCCACATGTATGCAGATCTTTTCACCGTCAGCCGCGACCAGGTGGTGGAGTTATGCAGGCGGATCATCGACGAAAACCTGAAGATCCGCTGGACGTGCAACAGCCGCGTGGATTACGTTGACGAGGAAATGCTCTCTCTCATGGGAAAGGCAGGCTGCTGGCTCATCTCGTGGGGCATCGAAAGTGGAAATGAACAGGTACTGCGCCATGCTCATAAAGGTGCCTATCCTGACAAAGCCGAGCGCGCTCTGCGCTGGGCTCACAAAGCCGGGATTAAAAACTGGGGATATTTCATTATCGGGTTGCCCACCGAAACTGAAGAGACCATCCGGCAGACGATCAATTTTGCCAAGAAACTGCCGCTGGATATTGCCCTCTTCCATGTGGCCGCGCCCTATCCAGGCACGCCGTTCTTCTTCGAGGTAGTCAGGGAAGGCTGGTTCCGTCCCGGCACGCGCTGGGAGCAGGTGGACATGGACAAGGGCACCGTGCTGGATTACCCCGGCCTGCCCGCCGAACGGCTGCTCTACTGGCAAAAGCGGGCCTTCCGTGAGTGGGCGCTGCGCCCCGGGCCGATGCTCACTTACCTGAAGATGCTGTTTTCTGACCCGGCCACCTTCACCAATGCCCTGAGTGTGGGTTTCCAGACGCTTCTGTGGCAGTCTTCGGATGAAGGGATCGGCACGAGCGGAGGCGATTGAGGAAAATAGAGGTATCATTAAAACCTGGGGAGGGAAACCTGTGAACACAGAACCATTACAAGAAAAGCCACCGGCGCGCATTCATGCCACAGCAGAGGTCTCACCGGCGGCAAAGATTGGCGCCGGCAGCCGTATCTGGCATTATGTGCAGATCCGCGAAGGGGCCGAGCTGGGTGAAAATTGTATCGTTGGTAAAGATGTGTACATCGATTTTGATGTGCGGGTGGGAAACAACGTCAAAATTCAGAACGGCGCTTACCTCTATCATGGCCTGACGGTGGAAGACGGGGTGTTCATTGGCCCGCGGGCGGTTTTCACCAATGACGTCTACCCACGGGCGATCAACCCGGATGGCACCCTCAAAGGGGCCGACGACTGGGAGGTGGGGCCAACCCGGGTATGCTACGGGGCCTCGATTGGCAGTGGGGCGATCGTGCTCCCGAACGTGACCATCGGGCGTTTTGCACTGGTGGCGGCGGGGGCGGTGGTCACTCGTTCTGTCCCCGATCACGGCCTGGTGGTGGGGGTTCCGGCCCGGCTGGTGGGGTATGCCTGCCGGTGCGGGCGCCGCATGACCCCCCAGGGGAACGGTTATTTTTGCAGTGTCTGTCAGTGGACTTTTCATCCAGAGGAATTAACCCCATGATCAGCATTTCCAAGCCTCAGATTGGCGAAGAAGAAAAACAGGCAGTGTTGCAGGTGCTCGAATCAGGGCAGCTGGCGCAGGGCCCCAAAGTGAAAGAATTTGAAGAACGCTTTGCCGCATGGTGTGGTGTGAAATATGCCGTGGCCACGTCTTCCGGGACGACCGCCCTGCACGTGGCTTTGCTTGCCCATGGCATTGGTCAGGGGGATGAAGTTATCACCACACCCTTCAGTTTTATTGCGTCGGCAAATTGCATTTTGTATGCCGGAGCAACCCCCGTCTTTGCGGATATCGAGCCGGAATATTACACCCTCGACCCGGTGGATGTGGAGCGGCGCATCACCCCTCGCACCCGGGCGATTATCCCCGTGCACCTTTTCGGGCAGGCGGCGGATATGGAAGCCCTTTCGGCGATTGCCGCCAGATACAACCTGGCGATTATCGAAGACGCCTGCCAGTCGCATGGGGCCCGGCTGAACGGCAAAATGGTCGGCGCGTGGGGAACCGCGTGTTATTCGTTTTATCCCACCAAGAACATGACCACCATCGAGGGCGGTATGATTACCACCAACGATGAGGGGGTGGCAGAAAGGGCCCGGCTCATCCGCAATCATGGCAGTCCACGCCGTTACCTGCACGAGTCGCTGGGGTTTAACTTCCGCATGACCGATCTGCAGGCCGCCATCGGGCTGGCGCAACTGCCCAAGCTCGATGGATGGAACCGGAAGCGCCAGGAGAACGCCGCATACCTCACTTCTGGCCTGGAAGACCTGCCCGGGATTCACCCCCCGCGGGTGCGCCCCGGTGCCGAGCATGTTTTTCATCAGTACACCCTGCGGACGGCTCAACGCGATGCGTTGCTCGAACAGCTTTCGGCGCGGGGAATTGGAGTGGGGGTGTATTATCCCATCCCCATTCATCAACAGCCTCTTTACCGGCAGATGGGGTACCAGGAGAAACTGCCTGTTTCTGAAGCCGCCAGCGCGGAAGTGCTGTCACTGCCGGTGCATCCGGCGCTCACCCGTGCTGAACTGGATGAGATCATAGCGGCGGTAGCCGGAGCTGTGAAAAGCTGACGCTTCTCCGCCGGTAATGTTATTTCGCGGGGTGCCCTCAGCGTTCCGACGGGCAGGGTAGAAAGAATCACGACACCGATGAACATTTCCATCGTCATTCCTTGTTACAACGAAGAAGAAAATATTGCCAAACTGAAGACCGAACTGCTGCCGGTGTTGATGAGCCTCAGCCAGGGTGATGAAGTGGAAACCATCTTTGTGGATGATGGCAGTACCGATGCCACCTGGCCTCTGCTCCATCAAACCTTTGGAGATTTAAACCTTCCCGGGGTGCATTTCGTTTTTCTGCAGCATGAGGTCAACCGGGGGCTGGGAGCGGCGTTGCGTACCGGTTTTGCCGCCGTGAGTGGTGACCTGATCGTGACCACCGACAGCGATGGTACGTACCGCTTTTCGACCATCCCCGCACTGCTGGCCTGCCTGACCCCCGGGGTAGATCTGGTCACAGCTTCCCCGTATCACCCGCAGGGCGGAGTGGCCGGTGTGCCACGCTATCGGCTGGTTCTCAGTCAGGGTGCTTCCTTCCTGTACCGGGTGCTGGTGAACTGGAAGGTGCATACCTATACCTGCCTCTTCAGGGCATACCGGCGGAAGGTGATTGACACGGTTTCCTTCCAGTCGAATGGTTTTCTGGCAGGCACGGAATTGATGGTGAAAGCCATGCTCAAGGGTTACCGGGTGGCCGAATTCCCTGCGGTGCTCTACGCCCGTCAGTACGGCACTTCAAAAGCCAAGCTGATGCGCACCATCCTGGCGCACTTACGCTTTCAATGGCGGGTTTTCCTTCACCGTCTGCGCCTGGCTGCGCTGGCCTGACTCTCTGAAGCCTTTCTCTGGTGATAGACCTCTATGAAAATTCTTTCTGTGGTTGGTGCACGGCCTGAGTTTATCCAGGCCGCCCCTGTCAGCCGTGCTTTGCGGCAGAGGCATCACGAAGTGCTGGTGCATACCGGCCAGCACTACGATTACCGCATGTCGCAAACGTTTTTCGATGAACTGGGCATCCCGACGCCCGACTATAACCTGGAGGTTGGTTCCGGGAGCCATGCCCGTCAGACGGGAGAAATCCTCATCCGCATGGAAGAGGTGATGCTTCGGGAAAAGCCCGACCTGGTCATCGTGCGCGGTGATACCAATTCCACCCTGGCGGGGGCCCTGGCCGCGAGTAAGTTGCATATCCCGGTGGCGCATATTGAAGCCGGTGAACGGAGCTTTGATCGGCGCATGCCTGAAGAGATCAACCGCCTGGTGGCCGACCGGCTGGCCGACCTGTTCTTCTGCGTCAGTCAGAAGGCGGTGAAGCATCTGGCGGCGGAGGGCATTCACACCCGGGTGCACTGGGTGGGTGATGTGATGCTTGATGCCATGCTGACCAACCGCGTGCTGGCGCGCGAGCGTTCGACGGCCTTAAGAGATTCAGGGCTGTCGCCCCGTTCTTATGCGCTGGTTACCGTACACCGCGCCGCCAACACCGATGACCCGGAGCGCTTGGGGGGGATTGCCCGGGCGTTGAACGCGGTGGAAGAGAATGTGATCTTCCCGGTTCATCCCCGCACGCGCAGGGCAATCGAGTCTGCGGGCATTCAGTTTAAGCGGCATGTGCGGTTGATTGAACCGGTGGGGTATCTGGATATGATGATGCTCGAGGAAAATGCCCGCCTCATTGCCACTGACTCGGGGGGTGTGCAGCGTGAGGCGTATTTTCTGGGGGTGCCGTGCCTTACCCTGCGGGATGAGACCGAATGGGTTGAAACCGTGGAAGTGGGCTGGAATTGCCTGGTGGGAGCAGACCCGGAGAAAATTCTTCAGGCATGGCACACCTTCGCCCCACCTGCGGAACACCCCCCCATTTTTGGTGATGGCCATGCCAGTGAGGCCATTGCCCGGCACATTGATGCCTGGTCAACACCGGATAATGCAGGCAAAATTTTTTAGAGGTATTCCATCAACAGCGATGAATGGTTCATCTGACAATTCTTCTTCAAACCATCCCCGCGTGGCCATCATCGGCGGGGGGATTATGGGCATCAGCCTGGGGTACTACCTTTCCAGGGCGGGGGTGCAGGTGGAAATTTTTGAAGCCTCACCCGTGCTGGGGGGCCTGGCCGGGCCGATTTCCCTTCCGGATGGGACGGCGGTGGATCGTTTTTATCACGCCATTCTTTCCAGCGATCGTCACCTGCGTCAGTTGTGTGAAGAGCTGGGCATTGCTGACCGGCTGCGCTTTAAAGAGACGCGTATGGGGTTCTATCATCAGGGCGCCATCTACCCGATGAACAACATCGTGGATTTTTTGCGCTTCCCACCGCTGGGCTGGGTCGACCGGTTCAGACTGGGGATAACCGTGGTGGCGGCGCAACTCATCCGCGACTGGATGAAACTGGAGCGCGTGGGGGTGGAAGACTGGCTGATCGGCCTGAGCGGGCGCAACACTTACCAGAACATCTGGCGCCCCATGCTCAAGGCCAAGTTCGATGGCGGCTTTGAGAAGACGCCCGCCACTTACATCTGGTCGCGCCTGGTCAGGGTAAAGTCTACCCGCAGTGGGGCCAGCCAGAAAGAAGAAGCGGGACATCTCATCGGTGGGTATCCTACCTTAATGCAGGCCATGGCCGAGAAAATCATTGCGGCGGGGGGAGAGATCCATCTTTCAACCCCGGTGCAAGAGGTGATCATCCGTGAAGGGCGGGCGGCAGGCATCCGGCTGGGAGACCGGGAAGCACTCTTTGACCGGGTTGTCGTCACCCTGCAAACCCCTGTTTTTCAAAAGTTGATTCCCGGCGCTCCGCAAGCCTATCACGATTTTCTTTCCCGGACGGATTACATTGGCATCGTCTGCCCCCTGCTGGTGCTGGATCGCCCGCTTTCGGGGTACTGGACGCTCAACATCACGGACAACAGCGTGCCCTTCACCGGCGTGATTGAAACCACCACTTATATCGACCCGTCTTACGTGGGGGGGCATCACCTGGTGTATTTGCCCAAGTACACCGCGCCGGGCAGCCCTCTGCAGCGCATGAGCGATGAAGAAATTCGCGCCATGTGGATGATGCATTTGAAGCGCATGTTCCCTGACTTTGACGAGAGTCAGGTGCGGTACTTTTTGATCCATCGCGAGCGTTATGTGGAGCCATTGCACTACATCCATCAAACTCATCTGATCCCGCCAGTGAAGACCCCGGTGGAGAATCTGTACCTTTCGACCACCGCGCAAATTTACCCCGCGCTGACCAACGGCGAGTCCGTCAGCCGTCACGCTTTCGATTCGGCCCGGGTGGTGCTTCAGGATCTGCAACAGCTTCCTGCGCGGGAAGCAACCTTCTCTTAAACGAGTGGCATTGAACCTTCATACCCATTACCGGTGGCAAAAACAGGCAGACAGGCGCAGAAAGGGCGTAATGGCCGTGGCTGGCGCTTTTCTGGTGCTGGTCTTCTCGGCGATCTTTCGCCTTCCGGGATCACGCGCCCAGGCCACTTCTGCCCCGGTGCTGCTCATCACCAATGGTGGGTATGGGGCAACCCTGGGGGAAATCTTACGTGCTGAGGGGTTGAATCTCTTCGATCAGGTTGTTCTCAGTGCGATGAATGCTTCTCTTCTGGCGCAGTACAGGGTGGTCATTCTTGGGCCGGGAAGCCTCACTTCGAGCCAGGCGGCTGACCTGCGTACTTACGTGAACGGCGGTGGGCGGCTGCTGGCTGTGTGCCCTGATGCACAACTGGCTGATCTCTTCGGGTTAGGGGCGAGTGCAGGGGGGCTTTTGGATGGGTATCTGAAAATCTCTGGCACGGCTTCCTTCGACGGAGGTACCCCTGGCGCCGGGCTGACCACCCAGACTCTGCAAATTCACGGTCTGACCGATCAATACACGCTCGCTGGCGGGGTCAAACTGGCGAGCCTCTATTCCGATGCAACGGCTTCCACTTCCTACCCGGCAGTGGTGGGAAACCTGGCTGGCAGTGGCAGGGCGGTGGCCTTTCTGTATGACCTGGGGAAGAATATCGTCCTCACCCGGCAAGGGGATCCGGCCAATGCCGGTATCGATGTGGATGGCGACGGTGTGGTGCGTGCTTTTGAACTCTTCTGGAAATGGTCGGGTGACCACACCACCAGGATCCCGTGGGTCAACCTTGATCGGGTGCCCGTGCCACAGGCGGATGAGCAGATGCGTCTGTTTTCGCGGCTGGTGCGTCAGCTGGCCAACCAGCCTCTCCCGCAATTATGGTATTTTCCGGGGAGCACCCGCACGATGCTGGTTTTAACCGGCGACGCTCATGCCAACCCCACGGCGTATTATCAGCAGGAGATCAACAGCCTGAACGCTTATGGGGCCAGGATGACCTTTTACCTCGTCCAGGCGGGTGAGCCAACGAATGCCAGCGTGCAGGCCTGGCGGGCGCAGGGGCACGAGTTTGGCATTCACCCTTATGCAAGTAAACCTGATGTGGGTATTACGAACATTGACCAGGGGTATGCAGTCTTCAACAGCTGGTTCGGCAGCACCTTCAGCAGTCCCAAATCGCGCACGGTGCGCAATCATCAGGTGGCCTGGAAGGGTTATACCGATGCCGTCGAGCTGGAGCGGGACTACGGGATTGCCATGGATACGAATTTTTACCATTCGGGTGCATGGTTGCAGAAGGCAGATGGCACGTGGGCGCACGGGTACATCACGGGCAGCGGCCTCCCGATGAAATTTTCCAGAACCGACGGCACCATTTTGCCGGTTTACCAGCAGGAAACGCACCTTGTGGACGAGCAGTTGATTCGCGATGCGGGGGTAGGTAGAGAAGGCCTGACTGCCGAACAGGGGGTGGCGGTTTCAAGAGCGCTGATTGATGCCAGCCAGAACGGGTTTTATTCGGCCCTGATGACCCAGTTCCATGTAGATTACTACGGCAATGGCGACCCGCGAGGATGGGCCGAGGGCACCATGGCGTATGCTCAGAGCCTGGGTATTCCACTCTGGAATGCGGATCGCTGGCTTGCCTTCACCGAGACCCGCCATGATGCGGTTTTCCAGAACATCGTGTGGGATCAGTCTACCGGGAGGTTGACCTTTGATTTGTTCTCAAACCCTGACCGTGGTGAAGGGCTGACCGTGCTTCTCCCCGCTTCGTGGGATGGAAGGCCTCTCGAATGGGTTCAGGTGGATGCTGGCGCTCCGCTCACCGCGCCTTTCAGCCCGATGGATGTGCGCGGGGTGCCGATGGTCTTCTTTCCGCTTTCAGCCGGAAGCCATTCATGGACTGTGAGTTATCTAACCGCCCATGCCGATTTGCAGGTTGGGCTGGAGGCTCCGTCAACCGTGAATGCCGGAGGGCAACTGACCTTCAGGCTGACCATTACCAACGCTGGCCCTGATCTTTCAGAGAACGTTGTGGCGATTCTTACCGTTCCGGCAGGGACGACCGGGGTGGGGGTAGAGGCCTCTCAGGGAAGCTGTACCCCGGGCGTGACGGAGGTATCCTGTAATCTGGGGAACCTGTCCGCAGGTAGTGGGGCTACGATTGATCTGACCCTGACTGCTCCGGCAGAGCCGACGACTCTCTCAAGCCAGGGCCATGCGGCTTCAGCCGTCACCCCAGACTGGGTGTCCGGCAACAACAGTGCCTCCCGCGAGGTCAGCGTCAGTGCGGTTTCAGACCTGGCACTCACCCTCACTGATGTTCCAGACCCGGTGCTGGCGGGAAGGCCGCTCTCTTATACAGTGCAGGTGATGAACGCAGGCCCGAGCATGGCGGGGGGAGTTCAGGTGAGGTTAACGCTGCCGGCAGGAGCGCAGTTTAACCAGGCGGCGGGGAGCGGGTGGAACTGCACCTGGGGCGGGGCAGGCCAGGAGGTATTGTGTGGGTTGAGTCAGCCCGTGGGGGCCGGTGAAAGTGCTCCCCCTCTCGGGGTGGGTATTTTTGCGCCCGCGAGTGGGACGAGCTTTCAAACTGTGGCGCGGGTTAGCTCCGTAAATTTCGATCCACAGGGAGAGAATAATGAGGTGGTCGCGGTGACCACGCTTCGTTATGCTCTGTTCCTCCCTCTGATTTCGCGCCAGCCATTCCCCTGATCTGGCCACTGCTTTTTTAACCCGTTTCGATTGATCTGCACCCCGTTTACTCTGATCGTATGCCAAAATTATCGACCACCATTTTCCGTAATTCAGCCATTGGGATGGCGGCGCAGCTGATCATTAAGGCGCTGTCGTTTCTGTTTTCGATCCTCATCGTCAGGCATCTGGGAGCGGCATCGTTTGGGCAATATACCGCGGTGCTGGCATTTGGGACGACCCTGGCGATTTTCTCCGATTTGGGTCTGGGTGTGTATGCGATCCGCGAGGTGGCGCGCCTGCGCGAGCAGCCGGGTGGGCATGCCCAGGCCGGGGTGCTTTACGGGAATATTATCCTTCTGCGCCTTCTGCTTTCCTTCTTTACTGCCTTGTTGATGGTGGGGGCGGCCTGGGTGACGGGGCGCCCGGCGGTGATGATCGGTGCGATTGCCCTGAATGCGGTGGGGCTTTTCCTTTATGCGGTGCAGGGCGCCAGCGACGCTGTGCTTTCGGGTTTTGAACGGCTGGATATTACCTCCGGGGGGAAAGTCCTCAATCAGCTGGTGTTTGTGGTGCTGGGCGGGCTGGCGTTATGGCTGGGGCTGGGGTATTACGGATTGATTTTAGCCACCCTCTGCGGGGTGGCGGCGATGACGGTGGTGTGCTGGCGGGGGGTGCGCTCGCTGGGGGTGCATCCGGCTCGTCCATCTCCGTCTCTATGGAAAGCGCTTTTAAAGGCCAGCCTCCCCTTCGGGGTGATCGGCTTTGCGCTTGGACTCTCATACAAGTTCGACACAGTGTTGTTGAACATCTACCGCGGTGACGCTGAAACAGGATTCTATAATGCTGCGTATAACCTGGTGTTTTCGGCGGCGCTCATTTCTAATGTGATCAACACGGCTCTCTTCCCGTCTCTCACGCGCCAGTCGGTTAGCGAACCCCACAACCTGGTGCGCAGTTATGACCGTGCCATGCGCTACCTGATGCTGGCTTCGCTGCCCATCGCGTTTGGAACCTGGGCGCTGGCCGGGCAGATTGTGCCCTTTATCTACACGGCCAGTTATGACCCGGCCATTGTGGCGCTGAAGATCGTGATCTGGGTGGTGCCGCTGATGTTCGCTTCGGAGTTTCTGGGGTATGTGGTGCTCATTTCCGGGCAGGAACGGCGGGCGGCACGTGCGGTATTGACCAGTACTGCCCTGAACGTTCTCTTCAACCTGATGCTGGTACCGCGTTTTGGGTTGCTGGCCGCCTCGACGATGACGGTGATCACCGAGGCTGTGCTGGTGGGGCAGTATCTGTGGTTCCTGCGCGACACCCTGAAGCGAATGAAATGGAACGAGAATATCATCCGACCGCTGCTGGCCGCAGGGTTGATGGGTGTGGTGGCACTTTTCCTGGCGAATCACGTGAGTTTGCTGGTCAACACCTTCATCTGCGGCCTGTTGTACCTGGCTCTGTTGCTGGCTTTCCGTGTCATTGGCAGGGATGAGTGGCGCTTTGTGCGCGATTTGCGCGCCAGAACTGAAAAGACGATTCCTCTATGAAGATTTTCCTGGTTTCTCCTCATTACCCTCCACGGTTCATCGGCGGTACCGAAAAAATGGCTCACCGCCTGGCGCGCAGTTTTACGGCCCGCGGCCATTCCGTGGAAGTTGCCGCTGTCGACTCGGTTGGGACGCAGGAAGAGGCCTTGCTTTGCCAGACCGAGGTGGAAGACGGGGTCACGGTGCATCGGCTGCATCTCAATGAGCGAAATCTGGTGCGCCCCCTGGGTTTGAATTTTTGCAACACGGCCATTCAGCACTGGTTCAGGGAACATATTCGCTCCGACCGCCCCGATGTGGTGCACCTGCTTTCAGGGTATTTAACCACCGGCTGTGTTCTGGATGCGGCCTTTGAGGCCGATATTCCCTCGGTAATCACGCTGGTGGATTTCTGGATGATGTGCCCGTTGATTACCCTGTTGCGCAGTGATGGGCAGTTGTGCAGTGAACCGGTGGAACCGGCCCGCTGTGTATGGTGTCTTCGTGCTCTGCAAAGGCGGTATCGCCTGGTAGATCAATGGCTGGGGGGCCTGCCGGGTGCGTTCTTTACGTATCTGGGAAAGACCGGCATGCTTGGGAAACACCCCGGATATCGAGAAGAAGAGAGATGGATCCGCCAGCGACGGGAGTTCAACCGGCGGTTGCTTCAAAAGGTGGATGTGGTCATCACCCAGTCTCGTTTCTTCGAGGAGAAATTGAAAGAATACGATATGCTTCCCCGCCGGATGATCTACGCACCGTATGGGTTGGAAAAATCCAATCATCGGGAAGGTTCTGGCAGTCAGGGGAAGAGCGAGAAATTCCGCATTGGCTACCTGGGGCAAATTGCCGCGCACAAAGGGGTGCATGTGCTCGTCGAGGCGTATCGTCTGTTGAATCTGCCGCCTGGCCGGGCTGAATTACGCCTTTATGGAGACCTGGGAACCTGGCCGAGTTACGTGCGCTCGCTGCGCACCCTGGCCAGAGGGCGTGAGGATGTGCTCTTCCTGGGGCCCTTCCCGGGGCATGAAATTGGCCGCATCATGGATGAGTGTGATGTCATTGTCACGCCTTCCATCTGGTATGAAAACCACCCCACGGTGATTCTGGAGGCTTTCGACCATGGCAAACCGGTGATTGCCTCTGACCTGGGAGGAATGATCGAGATGGTGCGCCACGGGGTGGATGGTTTCCTCTTTGAGGCGGGCAACCCGCGCAGTCTGGCAGAGCAGTTGCGCAAGTTGATTGAAGACCCATTTCTTTATGAGCGTTTACGCGCTGGCATTCAACCGGTCAGGCGGCTCGATGAAGAAGTGACCGATTTAGAGCTCCTTTATATGGAGCTGGTGGAATCCAGGCGTGGTTGAAAACCAGAACCCCCGGGTTGCGATTGTTGTGATCAACTGGAATGGCGGGGATGACACGCTGGCCTGTCTTGATTCGCTGGCCAGGGTGCAATATCCTGAACGTTATGTACTGGTGGTAGACAACGCCTCGCAGGATGGTTCACCGGAACGCATCCGTGCCTGCCATCCTGAAGTAACGTTGCTGGAGAGCCGGACAAACCTTGGTTTTGCGGGTGGAAACAATCTGGGGATGAAGGTTGCTCTCCAGAAAGGCGCGGATTACGTACTGCTTCTCAATCACGATACGCTGGTCTCACCAGATTTTTTAGAGAAAATGGTCTCAGTGGGGGAGGCTGATCCTTCCATCGGGGTGCTTGGCCCAACGATTTATTACCACACCCGGCCTGAGGTCATCTGGTCGGCGGGGGGAACCATTGATTGGAAGCACGGGGTGGCGCGGATGATCGGGATGGACGAAACCGACCAGGGCCAGTATGGGCTGAAACCGCGTGCGGTGGATTTCGTCACCGGATGTGCCATGCTGGTGAAGCGGAATGCCCTTGAAGCCGCCGGTCTGCTGGATGAAGGCTTTTTTGCCTATTACGAAGAAGTGGAATGGTGTGTGCGCATTCACCGGGCGGGGTATCAGATCGTTTATGTGCCGGGGGCTATGATCTGGCACAAGATTTCTCCCGAAGCGCGCGAGGCATCTGCCACAGTGCACTATTACATGACACGCAACCGTTTGCTCTTCTTAAAAAAGGCAGGTGCCGGAGGGCGGGCCTGGGCGCATACCCTGTTCAGTGAGTACCTGCGCACGCTGGTTAGCTGGAGCATCCGCCCAAAGTGGCGCCACCGGCGCGAACAGCGGCGGGCGATGGTGCAGGCCATCTGGGATTATTTCCGCGGGAAGACGGGCATGCGGGGTGTTCAACCGTGAAGATCCTGTTCCTTTCTCGCTGGTTTCCGTATCCACCGGATAATGGAGCAAGAATTCGGGTATTTTCCATCCTCAGAGGGCTGGGCCGGAAACACAGGGTAGACCTGATATCCTTTGTGGAGGACCCGCCTTCTCCTGAATCCTGTGAGGTATTAAGGGAATTTCTGGGTGAGGTGCTCACCGTGCCGTACCGCGCCTTTCAACCTGGCAGGCTGACGGCCCTGGCAGGGTTCTTTTCGCCCACGCCGCGCTCGCTGCTGGATACGTACAGCCAGGCCATGGCAGATGTGGTTACCGGGCTGGCCATAAAGGAAAAATACGACCTGGTTGTTGCCTCTGAACTGGATATGGCCCCTTACGCGCGCCTGGTGAGCAATGCCCGGAAGGTGCTGGAAGAGCTGGAGGTTACGAAAATTGCCCGGCGTTCTCTGGATGAACCCCATCCATTGCGCCGTTTGCGTTACCGGCTGACGTGGTGGAAGCTCTCGCGTTACCTTACGCGCCTGCTGGAAGAGTTTGATGGTTGTACGGTGGTGTCGGAGCTCGAGCGTGAGGCGGTGATGCGCTGTGCGCCTCAGCTTAAGCACATGGCCGTCATTCCCAACGGGGTGGATCTCTCTTTTTATCAGCCTGCCGATGAAAAGGAAATGGAACCGGAAAGCCTGATTTTTACAGGCGCACTCTCTTACCGGGTGAATTTTGAGGGACTTGAGTTTTTCGCCCGAGAAATCTACCCGCTCATCCTTGCTGAACGACCCGGAGCACGCCTTTACATCACCGGCAAGACAGCCCCGGCCCCCATGGAACGGTTGAATCTGCGTGATAAGATGGTCTTCACCGGTTATCTGGCAGATCTGCGCCCGATGTTGCGCCGGGTATGTGTGAATGTGGTGCCGTTGTTGACCGGCGGTGGAACCCGGCTGAAGATTCTCGAAGGCTGGGCGGCAGGAACGCCCATCGTTTCCACCTCCCGCGGGGCGGAGGGATTGTCGTTTGAGGACGGGCGTCATCTCCTGATCGCTGACCAGCCTGCACAGTTTGCGCGTGCGGTACTGCGGATCATCTCAGACCCTGCTCTGCGCGCAAGCCTGAGGGAGAACGGGCGCGCTCTGGTTGAGACGCACTACGACTGGAACGCGATCGTCGACCGGCTGGATGATTTTCTGCTCTCAATCTCTTCTGGAGACTCCCTCCGACGATGAAACAACCCGGGGAACCGCTGATGGATGATATAGACTGGAGAACGCGGTTGTGGCTTGCCCTCGATGCCCGGCGTGCTCTGCTGCTGAAGATCGGCCTTATCTTCAGTCTGTTCCTCCTGACTTTTGGAGTCTCGGTTTTGACGGCATGGAAGAGCCCTCTCTATGGGATGGTGCTGCTGGCATTGCCTTTTGGGGTGGCGTTTGTTCTGATTCTTGAAAAACGGCTGGCTCTGGCGCCGGTGATCATTCTCTTCGCGGCGGCCTTTGTTCCCTTCAGTTTACCGACGGGCACGGGCAGTCGCCTGGTGATCAGCCTGGTGCTGGGAGTGCTGTTCATTTTTCTCTGGCTGCTGCGGATGATGCTCGTTGAAAGGCATCTTCACCTGGAGCGCACACCCGCCAATCTGCCGGTCTTCGGGTTTATCGGTGTGGTGATGGTTTCGATCGTGTGGAGCGCGGTTTTTCGTGATCCACTGGTGGTGCTCTGGCGCACTTTTTATTTTGTGCAGATCGCGTCTGCCCTGGTCATGATCGTGTCACCCGCGCTGTTGCTGTTTTCTGCCAACGTACTGCGCGAAGAGAAGTACATTCGGCTGATGGTGTGGCTGATGATCTCTCTGGGTGTGGCGGGGATGGTGGACAACCTGTTGCCGTTCTCACTTCCGGCCAATACGGGCGGGCTGGCCAGTATGTGGGTCATTGGTCTGGGGCTGGCGCTTGGTCTGTTCGACGAGAAGATGAAAAAAGGCGCCAGAGGGTTTCTCCTCTTTCTGGCGCTGGCCTGGGTGTATCACGGCTTTGTATTGAATATTTCCTGGGTGGCGGGCTGGCTGCCGGGACTGGTGGCAGGTATGGTGATCCTTTTCCTGCGTTCCAAACGCCTTTTCCTGGCGGGTGTTATTGTGCTGGCCCTTTATATCGTGCTTAATACCGGTCTGATTGAAAGCTGGCTGGGTAGTGAAAAAGAAGTAAGTGGAGATACGCGCTTTACTGCCTGGCAGATCAACTGGAAATTCACCAGCCAGCATTTTCTGTTCGGGATGGGGCCGGCCGGGTATGCGGCTTATTATATGAGTTATAACCCCTCCGAAGGGATGGCCACTCACAGCAATTACATTGATATTCTCGCCCAGACAGGTGTGGTGGGGATGGCATTTTACCTGGCGATCTTCGGTGTCCTCGGCTGGCGCGGCTGGGTGGTTTACCGACGGGTAAGGGGCCGGCGCGATTTTCTGGAGGGGCTCAGTGTGGCATTGCTGGGAGGCCTGGCAGGCTGTGTGGTGATTATGGGCTTCGGCGACTGGCTGCTGCCCTTCGCCTACACCCAGACGATCATGGGGTTCAGTTATACCGTGTATAGCTGGTTGTTCCTGGGGCTGATCCTCTCGCTGGATATCCTCACTGGCCGGGAAAGCCTACCGGAGGAGCCGCTTTCTCATGCCTGAGGTCTCGGTGATTATCGTCAACTGGAACGCCCGCCAGTATCTCGCCCGCTGCCTGGCGGCGCTGGTGGAACACGGCGCAGGCGTGGATTATGACCTCTGGGTGGTGGATAACGCTTCTGAGGACGACAGTGTAGCCTTCGTGCAGCAGGCCTACCCTCAGGCGCATTTGATCATGAATGCGCAGAACGTGGGCTTTGCGCGGGCCAACAACCAGGCGATTGCACAATCTACCGGGCGTTTTCTCCTTTTACTCAACAGTGATGCCTTCTTGCAGGCCGGGGCTCTGGAAAGTCTGCTTCAGGCGATGCGCAACCATCCAGACACGGGAATCGCAGGGGCACAGCTTTTCTATGAGGATGGGCGCCTCCAGCGTTCCTGTTATGCGTTCCCGACCCTGGCGAGTGAACTGTGGCAGACGCTCTGGCTTGACCGGCTCTTCCCCCACAGCCGGGTGTTCGGGGGGTATCAGATGACCTGGTGGGCTATGGATACCCCGCGCGAGGTGGACTGGGTGATGGGGGCCTGTATTCTGGTGCGGCGCGAAGCGCTGGAGCAGGTGGGTGGGTTTGATGAGTCGTTCTTCATGTACTCGGAAGAGACCGATCTGTGTTACCGCATGAAGCAGGCTGGCTGGAAGGTGCGTTACGTGCCTGATGCGCGGGTGGTGCACGTGTGGGGCGGCTCAGCCAACCTCGCCGGTAGAGAAACCCTCGTCCGGTTGTATCAGAGCCGGGTGCAGTTCTTCCGCAAGCATTACGGGCCGTTGACGGCCTTTGGTTACAAGCTTTTGCTGGGGTTCAGCAGTCTGGTGCGCACAGCCATGGGCTGGGTCATTTCGACTGTGTTCCGCAGGCCCGGGGTGCAGAATCAGAGCCGGGCTTACTGGCATCTTTTCCGCAGGGTGCACCTCTTTTGACCATGAAAATTCTTCTTCTGACTCAGGTACTCCCTTACCCTCCGGATAGCGGCCCCAAGGTAAAGACCTGGAATCTGATTCAATATCTGGCCCGCCAGCATGAGGTGACCCTGGTTTCGTTTGTGCGCGGGAATCAGTCGCGTGAGGTGGGGCAACTCCGCCGTCTGTGCGCCGGTGTGTTCACCCTTCCGATGGAACGAGGGGTTCTTCGCGATGGCCTGGCGCTGTTCAGGAGCCTGGCCACAGGGGTGCCGTGGGTTATCGTGCGGGATGCGAGAGGCTCCATGTTCAGGCTGGTACGAGAGCTCTCGGCGCGGCAGTCTTTCGATGCCGTGCATGCCGACCAGCTCAATATGGCCCAGTATGCCCTGGTAGCTCGAGTGGGGAAGAAGGTGCTGGATACGCACAATGCGCTCTGGCTTCTTTACCGGCGCATGGCGAGCACCATGCCGGAAGGGCTTTTAAAGTGGGTGTACGAGCGCGACTGGCGCCTGCTGAGGTGGTATGAAGGGGAGATTTGCCGGGCTTTCGACGCTGTTCTGGCGGTCAGCGAGGAAGACCGGCGTGCCCTTGAAGAAGTAAGCGGGGAAGGGCGTAATTTCCGTGTCGTCCCCATTTCAGTGAATACCGATGAGGTGCAGCCGGTGTGCCGGGTGGCAGAGGCTGACCGCATTGTTACCCTTGGGACGATGTTCTGGCAGCCCAATGTGGATGGTATTCTATGGTTCGTGCATTCGGTCTTACCGTTGATCCGCCGCGAGAAACCGGATGCCGCGCTGGACATCATCGGTGCGCGCCCCCCAAAAGAAGTGGTGGCGCTCGGAGAGCAGGACAGGCTTATCCGGGTCACCGGATATGTAGAAGACCCGCTCCCTTTTCTGGAGCAGGCGGGGGTGATGGTGGTGCCGCTTCGTGCGGGCGGGGGCATGCGAGTGAAAATTCTCAATGCTCTGGCGCAGGGGTTGCCCGTGGTGACCACCTCCATTGGCTGTGAAGGCATTGCAGTGGAACACGGCCAGCATGTACTGATTGCGGATACGCCAGCCGAGTTTGCCCGGGCTGTGGTGCAGGTGTTGCGAGACCCTTCACTGGCCAGCGAACTTGGCCGCCGTGGCCGCCGTCTGATCGAAACATTGTACGACTACCGGGTGGCCTGCCGCCCCCTGGATGATCTTTATCCCCCAAATGGAAAGCGGCTTGTTTGAAGTTTTTCTTTGGCAGGGTTGTTCTGGGTTGAGGTTCATGAGGAGAGAAAGCGATGTATCATCAACAGAAGGTAAGTACTGGAAGGTGGTCGATGGCGTTTTGCCGGAAACCGGATGAAAAGGAAAACTCTCGATCGATCATGCCCAAAATCGGGGCGATTTTCCTGATCCTGAGCATGGTGATGACCGCTCTGGGGCGGCCAGATCAGACTGCCCGGGCGCAAACCGCCAGCGGGAGTATTACCCAGACAACCGCGGGAGATTTTGGCGCTGTGTGTGCCAGCCTCAGCGAGGTAAGCATCAGTGATGCCGGTGGTGGAGAGGTGCGCCTGCGCGCCTCGCTGGA
>AMZC01000675.1_pt1 | contig 47230 bp, 49 predicted proteins | sample 948551 | NCBI WGS metagenome assembly AMZC01 (sample SAMN01120625, study PRJNA171369) | bioreactor sludge metagenome | biome: sludge; isolation source: anaerobic thermophilic cellulolytic sludge from lab reactor | place: China: Hong Kong, Shek Wu Hui wastewater treatment plant | collected... | reverse complement strand
ATTGTTTTACCAATACTGGAACGATCACCCTGCGTTTTTTCTTTCTTTTCTTAAATGGATTGTGCTTTCCCTACCAGTTCAGGGAACTGGGTTGGGCCAAACGAAACATTCATGCGGGCGTTCCAGTGCAGGGTGGTACCGGCATCGCTCCAGCGGGCGGTGAGGGTAAGGTAGAAGGGCGAAGTGTGAAAACGCAACACTGCCCGATAGGTATCTGCCGAAATCCATGCCCCTGCTGCCATGACAGGTGCGGGCTGAGGCTGCAGGAAGCGCATCTTTTCCTCCACCCATTCCCCTGCGCCGCAGAGCACTTGCTGGGTGTCCCCGTTCATTTCCAGGGTCAGGGTAGAGCCATGCTCGGTAAACCCGAAGGTTGCCGCCTGGAGCTTCATCTCGTTTTCCGGGAAGACATAGCGTTTGCCGGTGACGCTGGCCGAGAGGTCAGGCGGGGTAATCCCTGTTGGGAGCGGCCGGGCCAGATGGGTGAGGCGCTGGTTGAGGGTTTGATGGAGGGAGGGGTCTTCTGGCAGGGGGGCAGACTGCATGGCGGGGAGCAGGTGCTTCCAGATGAGGTTGAGCACGGCCTGCATGTCGCCCACGCCTGCGGTGATGGCCAGGACGGCATCCTGGATTGGCATTACCAGGCAGAACTGCCCGAAGGCGCCATCGCCGCGGTAGGCACCATGCCGACAGCGCCAGAATTGATAGCCGTATCCCTGTTCCCAGTCGCTTTCGGGGTTACTGCCATTGGAAACCTGGCGGGAGGTGGCTTCTTCTACCCAGGCTTCTGGAACGATCTGTTTGCCTTCCCAGAGCCCTTTTTGCAGGAGCAACTGCCCGAAACGGGCAATATCTTCTGTGCGGATGGACAGTCCCCAGCCACCCACATTGATCCCGCGCGGGCAGGTTTCCCACGTGGGATTTTCGATGCCCAGTGGCTCGAAGAGGCGGGGCTTGAGGTATTCGAGCAGGGTTGTGCCGGTCACTTTCTGGATGACCGCCGAGAGCATGTACGTAGCGCCGCTGTTATACACAAAATGGGTGCCCGGTTTGTGTTCTACCGGGAGCGAAAGGAAGGCCCGCACCCAGTTACCGTCTTCGGCTGAAGTCATGCGCCCGGTGGTGTCTTCCTGGTGCCCGGTAGACATCGAGAGGAGCTGGCGCAGGCGCATGGCTTTGAGGTTTTCTGAAGGAGAGGGGGGAGCTTCTTCGGGGAAGAATTTCAGCACGGGGTCATCAATCGAGAGGCGACCCTCGGCGACCGCCAGACCGATGGCGGTGGAGGTGAAGCTTTTGCTGAGCGAAAACAGCATGTGCGGCAGATGAGGAGCGTAAGGCTTCCACCAGCCTTCTGCAGCCACCTTCCCGTGGCGCAGGAGCATAAAACTGTGCAGTTCGTCAAGGGCGGCTTCGGCTTCATCCACAAAGGCCAGAATGGCCCGGGAGGAAATACCCACCGCTTCAGGGGTGGAGCGTTGCAATGGATGGATAATCATGGAAACCTCCTTCCAGGGATCATCCATCATTATAGCCCCGAATTATCGGAAGGGGTCAGGCCTGGTCGAGCTGGCTGATGGCCTCGTAAAGGGTTTTGAACTCGCGGATGATGGCCGACTGGCGCAGAGAAATGAACTGAGCGATCGTCTGGCGGGTGCGTTCATCCGGGAAGAAGCGGATGCCCAGCCGGTAGCGCTGGCTGTGAAGTTCAGGGCGAAGGTTAATGAGGATGCCTCTGGCAGTGATCTGTCCGCTGGGCATCTCCTGCCCGGCCGGAACGCCGGGTTTGCGCTGGGCCTCACCCGGCTCCAGACCAAGGTTCAGCCCGCGAATTTGTTCCCGGCTGAAGCGTGTGGTCAGGTCGCCGGTGGTGATGGTGAGGTTTCCGGTCTGGCGGGCGGGGGTGACGCTGATGGGCAATTTGAGCGTCAGAGAAACTTCGACCCCTGGCTGGTAAAGCCGCGGAAGGAATAGAGAACGGTCCAGATACAACCCCAGACCTTCGGTGGATATATCTGCCAGCAAGCCCTGAACAGCAGAAAGGGCGTTCTTCAATCGAAGGTGAACGACGACCGGCTCTTCGGGCTGTACGCGAATCTGGTTACGCAGGCCGATTTTATTCCGGGCATATTGGAACCTGTGCAGGACAACACTCAGAGAAGAGGGGCGCAAAAAGGCAACCTGAGCCGCGATGGGCACGGCAATTTCGTCACCGACCAGGCAGGTTTCGCGGTTGAGGTACAGGCAGGCAATCTGGTAACGGTTGCAGCGTAATTCGGCGTAGTCAGAGCCGAGAGCTAAAATGGTAGCTTCATAAGAGACAGGCAAACCCTTGTAGTAGTTCTCCAGGCGGAGAACCGTTTCGTTCCGGGCGATCAATCGCAGCAGAGTGAGGATCTCAGTGGTATCGTCCACGCGGATTACCCCGGGCGAGAGAAGATCGGAGACAGGGCTGGGCCATGCTTTCTTTCTCCGGTTATGACTCACCGTAAAGTCTGACCGGTTGGGTCGAGTGGTTTCATCTCATAACGGATCTCGTAGTGGAGATGAGGGCCGGTGGAATTGCCTGTGTTGCCCGAAAGGCCCACTACATCACCGCGGGAGACGTGCTCGCCCATGCGCACGGGAATTTCGGAAAGATGGGCATAGTAGGTTCGATAGGGTCCATTTTCAACGATCACCAGATTGCCGTAACCCTGGTTGTTCCAACCGGCATACACCACTTTTCCATCCATGGTAGATTTCACCGCCGTGCCCACCGGGATGCCGAAGTCCAGTCCGTAATGGTGAGCATGATACCCCTGGGTGAGCACTCCCCCTACCGGGCGGCCTGAAGGAACGCCGGGGTCGCCCCGGGGCGATTCGTCCGGCCGGGTCGTGTCTACCTGATTGCTCACCTCCGGCGTGCCTGACTTATCTTCTTCGGTTCCTTCTTGAGTGGCTTGCAGGGAAAGGATCTTTTCCAGCAGGAGGAGCATGAGAGGGAGCATCAGTGAACCCACTCCGTTGTTGCTCTCTTCTGAAGACAGCCCTCCACCCAGCATTGCCATCGATAGCAGTTGCTGGAAAGAGGGATCGGCGCTGTTCCTCTGGGGTGCGGTGCTGGAAGAAGCTGAGAGGCCAGTGAGGACTTTTTGAACTGACAGAGGGTTATACGAATCGATCATACGGGCCTACTATATATGGAAAGCCCCTGCTTGTCTGTAAAACGGGCATTAATCTTTTTAAAAAAAGCGCAACCTCCGTTTACCTGCTCTTTACGCCATTTTCAGGAAGGTTTTACTGCCTCCCGGGAGGGGTAACGGTATAGTTGAAGCACCATGGACGGGTCTCTGGAGACTTCTTATCGGGAGTTAGATGGCATGACGGTGTCGCAATCGGGTCCGCCACCTTCGGACCTGAAATTTCGCAAGATCATGGGGAGAACTTACCTTCACCAGAACGATCTCGAGGCGGCTCTGGAGGTGTACCGTGGTATCTTGCGAGATTACCCTCAAGACGTCGATGCACTGCTGGTGATTGGCAATTTATACCTGGCCAGCGGTGATCCTCTCACGGCGCAGGCTCTTTATCAGCGTGCGCTGGAGATTGACCCGGCGAACCTGGCTGTTCGGCGTCAGTACGACCTGGCCGCGGCAGAATCGCCCTCGGTAGAGGCCGAGAAGGACCCCCTTGCTCCGGGGGCGGTTGGGCGTCTTCTGCAAAGGTTGATGGGAAAGCCCCCTCAATTGACCGATCACGCCATTGAAAAAGCCGCCCGCCTGCTGGAGCTGATCATTCACAGCGAAAGCCCCGCCGAACAGGTGGCTCTGCACTTAGAGGAAATTGACGATTTACTGCCCGCGCTCCTGGAACTCAATGTTCGTCAGGCAGAGCTGGATGGCCGCGCCGATTTAGCCGAAGGGTTACGGGCCTTACAGCAGAATATCCTGCTTCAGAAACAGGCCGAACAGGAAGAGGAAAAGCTGGCTCTGGAACAGGGAGGGGGTTCTCCCTCCTTTCATGGAAAAGTCCTGATCCTGGCACCTGATCCGGAGAACCTTTCGGGCCGAATGGCGCTTCTTGCCGAAGCCATCGAACAGTACGGCGGCAGGGTGCAAATTTCGGGGGCGTTTGAGGTTCAGGATGCCCGTTGTGCGGATGTGGTGATTGCCAGCAATCCCCATTCTGATCCGTCTCTGCTTGAAACCCTGGCCACCCTGGCGGCTTACAATGTGCCGATTCTTGTTGACCTTGATACCGATGTTGAAAATTTACCGGTTTCGCATCCTCTCTACGGAAAGATCGGTTTGAGCTCCCCCTCTCGTGCGCGGGGGTATACGGCCAGTTTATTCCTGGCCAGCCGGGTGGTGGTGAACTCACAGGCTCTGGCAGAGGTGATGTGCGAAGCGGGTCATCCTGCTCGATATATTCCGGATACCTGGAGCCGGAAGAACCCGCTCTGGGAGCAACGGTCTTCGGCGAGGAACACCTTTAACCTGGGATGGATGGGCAACCCCGGTCAGATGGAAGACCTGGCGATGGTGCGCAGGGTGGTGCTCCGTATTCTGCGTGAGTTTCCGCAGACTCAGGTGGTGATTATCGGTGATATGGCGGCCTATCGCCTGTTTGATGCTCTCCCTGAATCGCGGCGCGTGTATCTTCCATCCTTACCGGCCAGTGAACATCCCTATCTTCTGAGCCAGATGGATCTGCTCCTTGTGCCTCTGGGCAACCAGCCGTTTTACCGCACGGTTTCTGATACACCCCTTCTGGAAGCCGGGGCGCGGGGAATCCCGTGGGTTGCCTCACCGGTTCCAGCTTTTAGAGACTGGGGTGAAGGGGGGGTACTTGTGGAATCGCTTGAGGAGTGGCATCAGGTGCTGCGTCAGCTGGTGCTGGATGCGGAATATCGCCAGAACCTTTCTCGTGCGGGGCGCCTGACTGCTCTGAAGCGTGAGGTATCTCGCACAGGGCGGCTCTGGCTGCGAGTCATTCAGGAGGTTGTCGGAGCGAAGGAGCCCGAGAAGAAAGATCATTCGGGAGAGGCAATCGGAGTGCAGATAAGGTGAAGATCGTTTTTGCAGGTTCTTCTCGATGGATAGACCGTGAGAGCGTCGTTGGACGGTGCCGGAACCTTGCCGCCGCTCTGACGGAGAGTGGGCTTTACCAGGCGGTGGTGATCGAGCTGGAGGAGCTCCTTCGGAACAATGATCGGGCAGTTGCTGCCTGTGAGGCGGCTGACCTTTTGATCTTTCACCGGTTGATGGATGAGCGCGTGATCCAGGCCATTCCTTTCTGGAAAGCGCGGGGTAAAAAAATTATCATTGATCTCGATCATCCTCTTCCCTCTGCCGATTTCCGGGGTGAACGGATGCGGCGTTATTCGGGCTGGGAAATTCACGATTCAATCGCAGAGGAGAAATTTCGGAGCGGATTACGCATGGCGGATTTGATCACGGCTGGCTCACAGCGTCTGGCGGATGATTGTGCAGTGTACACCCGCTCCATTTACCTGCCAGATTATCTTGATCTGAACCGGTATTTAACGCCGCGTACGGAACATCCGGGGGAGGTGTGGGTTGGCCTTCCCCGTGAAGATGAAGCCAGCGAGTTTGCTTTTTTGCCCGATATGATCGCCATGCTGAATGAGGTAGGGCGACTTCGCCCGCAGGTGAGGTTCTTTGTACCTCATCCCGGCCTTTCATCCAAAGGGTTTGCAGGATTTGAGGAGCCCTGGTTTGTTCCCGTGGCCCTGACGTCTTTAGAAGAGTGGCCGCGCTTGCTTTCGGGGTTGGATGTGGGCCTTGCCCCTGCTGACGGGGTATCAGGGACGCGCATCGGGCGCAGGCGTGTGCTGGAGTACATGGCTGCCCGGGTGCCCTGGATTGCCAGCGATGTTCAACCGTATCATGAATTTGCGCGGTATGGCTGGCTGGTGAGGAACACACCTTATGAGTGGCGGCGGGCCATTCTTGAGGTGATTGATCATCTGGAGGGCTATCAGGCAGAGGCTGGTGGAGAGGCCTTCCTGGTTGCGCTGGGCCAGGATGTTCATGAAAACATTCATGCGATTGCAACAATCTATGCCAGTGTGATGTAGAAACTGGAGTGAGGCGACGATGGGAAAGAAAATTATTAACAAAGAAGTCGTGACCGGGGCCATTGACCCGACTACGGCGAAGATTAAACTACCGGTCATGATCTCGATTCCGGCGTGTTCCTTTCTCATGGGTACCAGCGATGAAGATATCATGCGCCTTCAACTCAAAGAGGCCGATTGGGCTTATGAATGGTCGGATAATGATCTTTTTGAAAGTGAGCAACCGCAACACGAGGTTCATGTTGAGGCGTTCGAAATTGCCAAACATCCGGTGACCAATGCGGAATATCATTATTTCATCTGGGATACCAGTTATCGGCTTCCTAAGGGGTGGAATGGTTTCAGCTACCCCGATGGGACTGCCCTGCACCCGGTGGTAGGGATTTCAAAAATTGACGCGGAAGCCTATATTGAGTGGTTGAATCGGCGTACGGGGCTGCACTTTCGGTTACCCACCGAGGCAGAATGGGAACTCAGTGCGCGCGGTGAGGATGGGCGGATTTACCCGTGGGGGAATACTTTTGATCCGTGGCGGTGCAACACATCGGAGAGCGGGAAGAAAGGCACCACGCCGGTTGGGGCGTACTCACCGGGCGGCGATAGCCTGTGGGGAGCTGTGGACATGGTGGGGAACGTCTGGGAGTGGACGAGTACCATCTTCATGCCCTACCCGTATGACCCGCTGGATGGCCGTGAAGAACAGCGCCTGGACGCGCGGTATGTCATCCGCGGGGGGGCGTGGTATTACTCTCGAAAACTGGCGCGCTGTGCGGCGCGCGAAGGAATGATGCCCAACCATTCTTCTCCATCCATTGGTTTTCGGCTCGCGCGCACTCCCGATGAATGAGGTCTTCTCAGCTTTTAGCGGTGGCAGAGAGATCGGGCAGAAGGATGGTGAAGGTGGTTCCAGTCCCGGGCTGGCTGTCGACGAGAATATTACCCCGGTGCTCTTTGATCACACGCAGGCAAACCGAAAGCCCCAGCCCGGTGCCTTTGCCGGCCGCCTTGGTGGTGAAGAAAGGCTCGAAGATCTTTGAGAGCTGTTCCCGGGGGATGCCCTTGCCGTTATCGGCGATCGTCACGCGGAACTCACCCTCGTGGTAGCGTGAGGTGATTGTAATGCGCCCGCCGGGATGGTCAATGGCATCGATGCCGTTGACGATCAGGTTGATCCATACCCCCTGCAGGTGATGCCTGCTGGCCATGAGTTCGGGCATGTCTTCCTGCAGGTCAAGCTTCACTTCGATGGCGCGTTGAACCAGCTCATGGTTGACAAGGGAAAGCGCCCCGCGAATGGTTTCATTCAGGTCGAGGAGTTCAAACTCGTATTTTTTCTCTTTTCGGGCAATGCCCAGCAGGTTGGTCACCACCTGAGAGGCGCGTACACCGGCCGTCTCGATCAGTTTCAGCGATTCGACCAGGTCTCGGTCGGTGGATGGAACATCGCGCAGGAGCATTTGAGAGTTGGCGATGATGGCGGCAAGGGGGTTGTTGATTTCATGGGCCACACCGGCGGCCAGCTGTCCCACAGCGGCAAGTTTCTCGGTCTGAATCAGGCTGGCTTCCAGGGTGCGCTTTTCAGTCACATCTTCTTCAAAGAGGATCACCTGATGAGGCAGGTTGGTTTGTTCCTGGATGGGAAAGGTGGTGATTTCCCATTCCACAAACCGTTCCTGGTCGTACCATTCACGCGCGTAGCGGCTGGTGATCACAGCAGAGGCGAAGGTCTCCATGGCCCGACAGCCGGGGCAGGGGTCCATGCGGTGATAAAACTGCTCGTAACACTTCCGCCCGACCAGTTCACTGGGGTGGCGGTTCACCCGCTGACTGCGCTTAAGGTTCACCGAGATCAGCACGTAATTTCGATCGATGATATACACCGACGCGGGAATGCTGTCGAAAAAGGTACGCAGGGTGTTCCGGGAATGAATGATTTCCCAGCGGCTGGCTTCGAGATCGGCGATGGTGATCTTCAGGCTCAACAACTGTCGCTGGGAGACAATGGCGTTGGCCAGCAGGCTGGAAGTGAGCTGAAGAAGGCTCTTCCGGTAGGGATCAGAGTCGTCCAGCCGGGGATTGACGAGCACGGCCATGCCCACCGGGTTGCGATTCGAAACGAGAAGAGAGAAAACGATGTTCTGAATCGAACCGCCCATGGAGGCATTTAACCAGGAGATGATCTGCCCGGCCGTTGGGGCTGCGGCTTCTGAAGCCTGAGGTTCCTGGCCGGATGGAAGGATGAAGGTGGAGCCTGTATCAAGGGTGGTGCGTTCTTCCCAGTTCCCGTTGGCATCGAGATGCTTCTGGATGGCCAGCCGGGGGTTGTGGTCATCGAGCAGGAAGAGCAGGGCATCCTCGGCCTGGAAGATGGTTTGCAGGCTCTGGAGGTACTGACGCTGGAGCAGGTGAGAATCGTATGCGTTGGTATAGGCATGGATCAGGGCCTGCAGGGCAGGCAGGATTTGCCCGTCGTTCGATACACTCTGGTGGAATTTGGAGGTATAAAGAGCGCGCCCCAGCGGTCGGAGCAAAGCCTGAGAGCGCAAACGATCTTCAGCTGTGAGCGGCCTTCCCCATAAAAATAAAACGGCCAGGGTTTCATCGTTAAAGGATACCGGCAAGGCTTCGCTGATCTCAAAAGGGTGCCCTGCGGGGAGAATTTCGGGGCGTTCGAGAAGATCTTGAGCGAAAAATGAGAGCGGGCTGGCGAGATTTTCTACCTGAGGCTGGAGGCTGAAGGGAATGTGGTGTGGTACCCAGAAAGGGGGTGTTCCATCGGCCAGGGGTTTGATGAACAGGGCCGCGCTTTCACGGTTGAGGGCATTCAATACCACATGCAATGCCTGGGTCAGGGTTGAAGGCAGGTCGGCGGGGTGGGCAAGCAAATCGGCAAGATACTCGGCGGTTTGCCAGTCATGGAGGGGAGCAGAGGTCATGAATCAAAGCCTACCGATCAGGATTCTTCTTCAGGTTGAATGGTGTACCCGTAGCCGGGCACAGTACGAATAAATTTCGGATTGCGAGGGTCTTCTTCGATGCGTTCTCGCAGATTCTTGATGTGAACCCGCACCAGGTCAGGGCTGCCAGCGTCACTGGGATAATCCCACACTTCATCCAGCAGGCGGGCGGGAGAGAAGATTTCTCCGGGGTGGCTCATGAGATGGTAGAGTAAATCATACTGCACAGGTGTGAGCCGGAATTTGCCAGTTTTTGGGCCCGAAAACTCGTAGGTGCGAGTGTTCAGGGTATAGGGCCCAATGGCAAGAATGCGGTCTTCCTTTCCGAGGGGAAGGGTTTTAACCTCTTCACCGGCGGAACGCACCTGGGAAGCCGCTTGAGAATCGGCATGCATTTGCCGGGTGCGCCGCAGAATGGCCCGAATGCGCAGGAGAAGCTCATCGACGTTGAAAGGCTTTCCCAGGTAGTCATCGGCACCAGCGCTGAGGCCGGTAATTTTGTCTTCGTCTTTTGCCTTTGCGGTAAGGAAGAGGATGGGAACCTCTGCGAGAAGTGTATCCTGGCGCATTTCCCGGCACACCGTGTAACCATCCATTCCGGGCATGATCACATCCAGAATGACCAGGTCGGGCGGCTCCCGCCGTGCCGCCTGAAGGCCCTCTACACCGGAGTGGGTGACTCTCACCCGGTATTCATTGCCGCGCAGGCAGCGTTCAATGGTTCTGGCAACGATCTCATCATCTTCAATAATTAAAATATCCGCCGGATTCATGTTCACTCCCCTTCAGGTAAAAAAATCTCAATCACAGTCGCATGATCTGTCCCGCTTACCTGCACCTGCCCGTTATGCCTCCGAAGAATTTCACGGCAGATGGTCAATTCCATGCCGGTGCCGGCTGGCAGGCTGGTTGGGATCATTTTAGGCTCGAAGAGAGCGATTCTTTCGTCTTCTGTAAGGATGAGGCCCTGCATGCTTATTTTAACCGTGATACAGGAATGGGTGGGGCCGGAAACCTCAAGATATAAGGATTTCTCCTGGTCTTTTTTATAGAGGGAAGGGATCCCCAGAAAGAAATTAAGCCAGAGGTCAATGAGCTGCTGGCGGTTGCCCCACACGAAAAGGGGCTCTTCTGGGAGGCTCATCTCCAGCCTGAGATGGTCCGCAAGAACTTGAGCGCTCGCCAGCAAGGCCGCCTGGCGGATGGTTTCCTGAATCGGCAGGCCTTCCCATTCATCTTTGGAGGCTTCTGAGAATTTCAGGAGCACGTCAATCACCTGCTGGGCGCGCCAGCCGGCCTGCTCGATGGCTTCAGCCGATTCATAAGCGGGGTCCGTTTTATCCAGGGATTGCCTGAGGATTTGCCCTTCAGCGATGATGGTGGTGAGGGGGTTACTGATCTGATGGGCCACGCTGGCGGCGAGCCGCCCCACCGAGGCCAGGCGGGCGGCTTCAGCCACCTGCTGATGAGCCATTTGCACCTCGGCTTCCATTTTCTTTCGATCGGTGATGTCGCGCCCGACGGCCTGATACTCGACCAGGCTGTTCGATGAATCGTCGATGCGGCGGATGCTCCACTCGTGCCAGCAAACTTCTCCCTGCGAGTTCAGGGCGCGATGAATGGAGCGGGCCGCGGGTTGTTCTCTGGTCAGGCTGGTGATCAGCGCGCGAACGGCCGGACGGTCTTCTTCCAGAATCTTTTCCAGGAAATTTCTGCCGATGAGCTGCCAGCGATTGGTCTGGAAGTAGTGGCAGCAGGCTTCGTTGACGAAGGTGAGAACACCATCGTCTTGGAAATGGCAGATCATTTCGGTCTGGTAATCCTCAACGATCGCCCGGTAACGCTCTTCGCTGGCTTTGAGCTTTTGATTCGCACGGATCTGGAGTAAGGTGCCCAGTAAGATGCGGCTGAAGGTGATGAGCACGTTCCCAAAGTTGTTTTCCCAGCCGGGCAGGTGGGCGGGTAAGTGGAATAGAAGCAGGCCGTAGTTTTGTCCCTGAGCGGTCAGGGGGAGGAGCACGATGCTTCCGCGGCTTTTCTTATGGCCAAGGATGGAAGCAAGGCCGGGGATGTTTCCGGTGGGCAGGATGGCAATTTGCCGGTGAAGAAGCAAAGGACGCAGCCAGGGAAATTCATCTAACGGGAGGATGTGAAGTGGACGATCAAGGGAAAGCTCAAGGGCAGGGAAATAGGCCCGGCTTTCGAGAATATCATTTTCGTTCAGAAAGAGGATGCCCTGGTTGGCCTGAATGAACGTGGAGATGGCCTCCAGAGCGTGGCTGAACTTGGGATGAGCCACCGATTCGGGGGTTTGAATGAAATCTGAAGAGAGCGACGCCAGCAGACGTTCTCCTTCGAGGCGCGTCTGTAATACCTGCTCGATCAGTTTGGCGGTTGTGATGTCACGTGAGACATCCATATACCCGGAGACCTGGCCTTCGCGATCGACCAGCGGGCTGATCACCGAGCTGATCCACAGTGTGCCGCGGTGGGGGGTCTCAAACTGGCGTTCTGCCTGGAGGTTTTCATCGGGGGGTAAACCTTTCCAGAGCACGGGGGTTGAAAACAGCGGGAAGAAATGCGTATCTACGGGTTTTCCCACCATCTGGTCGGCGCGGAGATTGTATAAATCAGCGGCGGCTTCGTTCCAGTAGGTGATGATTCCATCCGCTCCCCACACCACAACGGCATCCCGAAGGTTATCGAGGAGCATGGACTGGTAGCGGATTTTCTCCGAGGAGGAGCGCATGGTTTCCTGCACACGGCGCAACCGCACGGCACGCTCGATCAACCCGGGGAGTTCTGTGAAGGCATACTCTCCCTTGGTGAGGTAGTCAATGGCGCCATCCTGAATGGCTTGAGCGGCGACTTTCTCGTTCCCCTGGCCGGTCATCATCACCGTGGGGGGCATGTTGTTGTGGTCTTTCATCTGGCTGAGGATAGCCAGCCCGGTAGTTTCTCGCAATTGATAATCCAGAAAGAGGATATCGTACCGGGTGGAAGAGAGCCTGGGCCAGAAGTCCTGTTCGGTGCTGACCACGTCTACCACGCAATTGCACGAAATGCTCAAGTACTCCCGTAGCATTTCGCCAAGGGCTTCGTCGTCGTCGAACACGAGCACGCGATAAGTATCGTGACCCAAAGGGATACTCCGTCACAATTTTCTTGAGAAGCAAGGCTCATTATAGCAAGTTCTACCGGGCCGACTCTTTACAATCCATTAAGAGTTTTGCGGTTTTTTAGCCATTCTTTACTTTGCTTTCACGCCGGGTTTACATGAATGGACGCCGGGGTGTGTTAAATTCATCCTCGGAAGCCGGCTGATACGGCGGCTGGAAAGGATGTCATCGGTGATTCTGGTAACACGCTTCAACGGTACGCAAATTTACCTCAATGCAGAATTGATCCAGTCCATTGAGGAAACGCCCGACACGGTCATCACCCTGACCAACGAAAAGAAATTCGTGGTTCGAGAAAGAGCTGATGAGGTGATCGAGCGGTTCATCGCTTACCAGCGGCAGGTACGCGGCCGGGTTTCCTCTGCCGGAGACATGCAGGAAGACACCCCGGCAACCATCGAGTAAGGAGAGAAGTATGGATATCGCAACCATTCTGGGTTTGGGCGGCGCTCTGGTGATCGTCATCGTAGTGTTGATCATGGATGGCGGCTCACCGGCAGAGTTGCTGGCCCATCCTTCGGCCATTTTGCTGACCTTCTTCGGGGCGATCATGGCGACCACGATCACCACGTCGTTGAGCACGCTCACCAAACTGCCAAAAATCCTGATTAAGGCCTTTACCACCCAGAAAGTGGATCATCATGAATCGATTGAGCAACTGGTGCACATGGCCGATCGCGCCCGCCGCGAGGGGCTGCTTTCGCTGGAGGAAGAAAGCCGGAAGATTGAAGACCCCTTTGTTCAGAAGGGGATCATGATGGTGGTAGATGGGGTGGACGCGGCTCAGGTGCGGGCGATCCTTGAGACCAATATTCAACAGATGCAATCCCGTCACCGGGCGGGAATTGGCTTTTTTGCGGCGGCAGGGGGGTTTTCTCCGACCTTTGGCATTATCGGTACAGTGATGGGGCTGATCTCGGTGCTCAAACAGCTCGATGATCCCAATGCACTGGCCCGCTCGATTGCAGGAGCCTTCCTGGCAACCCTGTGGGGGTTGTTGAGCGCCAACCTGATCTTTCTGCCGATGAGCGGAAAGTTGAAAGCCAAGAGTGAAGAAGAAGCTCACAACCGTTACATGCAACTGGAGGGCATTCTGGCCATCCAGGCCGGGGAGAACCCGCGTATCGTGCGCGAAAAACTGAATGCCTATCTGCCCCCTTCGGCGGTCAAAGGGGAAGAAGAGAAATCCTCTGCCGCGCCAGCGAAACAGGCGCGGACTGAAAAGGCAGGAGCGTAGGGTATGTCTCACGGTGGCGGCGGCGAAGGTGGCGAAAACAGCGAGCGCTGGCTGGTGAGCTATGCTGACTTCATCACCCTGCTGATGGTGATGTTCGTGGTGCTCTACTCGATGGGCCAGGTGGATGTGGAGAAGTATAAACGGCTGGCTGAGAGTATGCGTATGGCCTTCTCGCTTGGGGGGCCGGCCAAAGTGGTGGACTCTCAGATCAATCAGAGCGGCGGCAGTATGGAAAACGGTCAGCCCAAGCCCATTGTGGTGCCGGGTATTCCCGAAAGCCCGCCCCAGTCTGAAGAGGTTGCCGGGCAGTTAACCCAGATGCTGGCCGGGTCTAACCTGGGCAATGAGGTGAGTGTACAGACCAATATCGAAGGGGTGCTGATATCCCTGAGCGAGAAGCTGGTCTTTTCGCCGGGGCGCTCGGAATTGCCCCCCGAAGTGCGCCCGGTGCTGGATACGATTGTGGCCATGATTCGGCAGATTGACAACCCGATCCGATTGGTGGGGCATACAGATGACTCTCCCTCTACCGACCCGCGTTACCCCACTCAATGGGAACTTTCAATCGCGCGTGCGATGGTGGTAGCGCAATACCTGATCGATTCTGGCATTGATCCCAGCCGGTTGACCGTGGCGGGGCGCGGGCCGTACGATCCCATCTTCCCGAATGATACGGAAGAACACCGCTCACTGAACGGGCGGGTGGATATTACGATCATCTATCAGGTCGAAAACAGCCTGATTGGCCCCAGCGAGATCAAAGTTGCACCCTGAACACCCTATCTGTGGAGAGACGCCGCATGAAAAAAGTTTTAGCGATCCTGAACATTGTAAGCAAAGTGATGACCACGCTGGTGACCACTGTGATTGCGGTCATTTCTCTGGCCACGGCGTATATCGTGTTCGCGCCGGATGAATTTCCCAAGCCCTTCCGACTGATGTATAGCGATAGCGGGGCGCCGTTATTGGGGGGGCACGGGTCAAATGTGGTGGCGGCCAGCCAGCCCACCGTCGAACCGACCCCCGAGCCCTTAAAGCCGGGGCAGGGTGTAATGTTCAATATGTCCACCAAGATCATCAATCTGGCCGATCCATCGGGGCGCAAATACATCCGGTTGACGATTGTATTGGAATTTGCCCCCCCCAGTGAGACCACCACTGCAAAAAGCAGCGGAGGCGGGCATGGGACTGAGGCGGCTTCGGCGACCGATGATTTTGCTGCCCAGATTAATGCCCGCATGCCTATTATGGACGATGCGGTTATTACCTTGCTTTCAACCAAGTCTTTTGATGATCTTTATACCGCTGAAGGAAAGGAACGTCTGCGTCAGGAATTGATGCAAGCCATTGCCGAGCGTGTTCCGGAGTATCAGTTGATTTCTATCTACTTCACAGAATTCGTGGTGCAGTAACCATGTTATCGCAATCGGAAATTGATGCATTACTCGCGGGGGCGATTGAGCTCGATCAGAAGGACGGTTCGGAGACCGTCAATCTGGCCGAGTTAATCAATCAGACCGGGGCGCCGAAACCGGAAGAAACCAAAGGCAAAAAGATCACCGCCTACAACTTCTGGTCGCCCGACCGCTTCTCCAAGGAACAGATGCGGGCGGTGGAGCTGGTGCATGAGGATTTGACTGAGCGCCTGACAACTTCCCTGCCGACTTTCCTGCGCACCACGGCGCGTCCGCGCCTGGTGCATACCGAACAGGGACGTTTTCACGATTTCATCAAAGATTTCCCCCCCAATTCTCTTTTCCACATGCTTAACCTGGCCCCTCTCCCCGGGCAAATGGTGATCACCCTCAGCCCGAACATCAGCATTATGATCCTTGAACAGCGTCTGGGAGGGAAAATCGAGGGGGCGTCGACCGAACGCCCGTTGACTGAGATTGACCAGTCGCTTTTGCGAGGGCTGGTGGAGCATATGATCGGGGATATCAAGGCGGCCTGGAGCAAGGTGGTCAATGTGGAGCCAACCCTGGAAGACAGCACCACCAACCAGCACTGGGTGCAGATGGTGATGGGCAATGAACGGGTGATGTTGCTCACGTTTGAATTGCAAATTCAGGGCGTGACCGGCACGATGAGCATGTTCATCCCCTTTACCACGCTGAAGCCCATTGCCAACGTGCTTAACCCCCATATCTGGATTGCTGGCCGAAAGTCGCTTCAGGTAGATCCGTCCGCGCGGCAGGCGGCCATGGCGAGCGTCAGCCGGGTGATGCTGCCGATTCGGGTGATTCTGGGGAATGCCAGCCTCTCACTGCGCGAAGTGGTAGAGCTTCAGGTGGGGGATGTTATTCAATTAGACACAGGCCTGCGCGACCAGCTGGTGGTGCTGGTTTCAGGAAAGAAACAATTTACCGGAAAGGTGGGCCGCTCGGGCAACCACCTGGCCGTTCAGGTGACCGGTGTTATCCGTGATTCATCCGAGTCACAGCAAGAGGATTAAGGAGTGAGCCACATGAGTGATCAAAATGAATTGGTGCATGAGAATATCGGGGCAGTCTCCAGATTGGGGGAGGGTAATGGCAACGGAAAATCTCTGGGTGACCTGGGAAACATTGATTTATTGCTGGATGTTCCTCTGCGGATCACTGTTGAACTGGGGCGCACGCGATTGCAGTTGCGGCAGGTCATTGAGCTTCAGCAGGGCTCGGTGATTGAGCTTGACCGTCTGGCAGGAGACCCGGTGGATATCTTTATTAATGAGCGGCTCTTTGCACGCGGCGAGGTGATTGTGGTGGACGATAAATTTGGCGTGCGCATTACCGAGTTGATTTCACCCAACGGTGAGAAAGGTGCCGCCTGATGATGGCGATGATGGACTGGTTTCGCACCCGGTGGCAGAAGTGGACCCGCCGCCAGAAAGGCACGGCCGTCCTGGCCGGGGTAAGCGTGTTGATGACTGGCCTGTTCTTCCTGACCGACGGGCCTGCTTCCGGGGCCGACCAGCCCCTGGACGGTGGCGGGCTTTTTTACCTGGGCGTTTTCTTGAAGCTGGTGGCGGTGTTGTTGCTCTTCGTGGGTGGGGCGGTCATCCTGCGGCGCTGGCAGAGTGGCAGGCGCGGAGGCGGGCGTACCCGGCAGTTACGGGTGGTGGAGTCTGTAAGGCTTTCTCCGCGCCAGGCATTACACCTGGTCGAGGTGGGAAACCGCCGCCTGTTGATTGGCGCCACCGACCAGACCATCGCTTTCCTTTCGGTGGTGGAAAATGCTGAATCTTCAGCGTGCCCCGAAGAAGCAAGCACCACCCTTGATTTTGGATCGCTCCTGTACGCTTTCCAGCGCGAGGGAGCGCTATCTACCCCTGAACAGCCTGTCAGCCGGAGTTGATTTTCCATGTTTTCTCCTCGTGGCTTTCTTTCTTCCTGGAGTACTGACCGCAGACGGATGACTTCGCTTGTGCTGGTGCTGCTGGTGTTCGCTTCAGCGGCTCTCAGCGGCTGTTCGGCAGACCCGGCTCTTTCGGCTCCGGGGGTGACCCTGACAGTTGACCCGCAGGGAAGCCCCAAACAGGTGACCTCCGGGGTTCAATTGCTTGTGCTGCTTACCGTCCTGTCGCTGGCACCGGCGATTTTGATTCTGGCGACATCTTTTACGCGCATTGTCATTGTCCTTTCAATGTTGCGCAGTGCCATCGGCACACCTTCCATACCGCCCAATCAGGTGATCATTGGCCTGTCTTTGTTGCTGACGTTTTTTATTATGGCGCCGGTTTACCAGAAGATCGATCAGACGGCCATTCAGCCCTATCTCCGGCAGGAGATGGATCAGCAGACGGCCTTTAAAACGGCGGTTCAGCCGGTGCGTGAATTCATGTTCAAGCAAACGCGGGAGAAAGATATTCAGCTCTTTCTGGAACTGAGCCACCAGGAACGTCCCCGCTCTCTGGATGATATTCCCACCACGGCACTGTTCCCGGCCTTTGTCATCAGTGAATTGCGGACTGCCTTTACCATGGGGTTCGTCATTTTTGTGCCCTTTCTGGTCATCGATCTGGTGGTTTCGAGCGTCCTTCTTTCCATGGGAATGATGATGCTCCCACCTTCGCTGGTTTCACTGCCTTTCAAGTTGTTGCTTTTTGTGATGGTGGATGGCTGGTATCTCATCACACGTAGCCTGGCGCTCAGTTTCCTGGGTGGGTGAGGAGGAAACCATGACTGAATCGTATGTGCTTTCACTGGCGCAAGATGCGGTGTCCATCACTCTGTTACTGGCCGGGCCGGTTTTACTGGTCAGTCTGTTGATCGGCAGTCTGGTCAGTCTGGTGCAGGCGGCCACTTCGATCAATGAGGCGACCATGACCTTTGTTCCGAAGATCATCGGGATTGTGGCTGTTTTATTATTGCTCGGTTCGTGGATGCTTCAGCAGATTCTGGTCTTCACAACCAATTTATTCAACAGCCTTCCAGGATTGGCGCATTGAGTGTGGAGGAAATGAGCCCATGTTGAGTGAAGTGGTGGAGGAGATCCTGCAATCTGTAGAGCGGCTGCGCCCCATGCCGACCAGCGTCACACGCATTCTTAAAGAGCTTGAGAGTGAAGGGGTCGGCGCGGCGACGATTGCTGAATATGTGGGGCTTGATCAGGCGCTTGCGGCACTGGTACTGCAAATGGCCAATTCAGCCTCCATGGGGTATGCGCGCACCTGTTCCAGCCTGAAAGAGGCCGTGGTGCGGATTGGTTTCAAGCGGCTCAGATCACTGTTACTCGTCTCACCTTCGGTGAACTCGATGAAAGGCTCTCTGCGTGGGTATCGCCTGGGGGCGGGTGATCTGTGGAATCATTCCCTTTTCACGGCCATGGCCGCCGAATCACTGGCCGCCATTTTGAATGATGAGGACCCCGAACAGGCTTACGTGGCGGGTTTACTGCACGACCTGGGAAAGCTGCTTCTCGATCAATACGTCCTCTCGGATTACGGCAAGATCGTTGAATTCATCCAGCACTATCGCCTGCCGCTTTCAACGGTAGAAGAAAAGCTGATCGGGATTGATCACGCGCGGGTGGGAGCGTTGATCGGAGAGCGCTGGCAATTCCCGCCTGAACTGGTGAGCGCCATTCGTTACCATCATAACCCACCCGCCGCCCGGCATGGTGCCCGGCTTGCGGCCATTGTCAACCTGGCCAATGTCATCGTCATCCGGCAATATCATGCACAGTCGGGGCTTTTTGATGATAGCCTGCACCCCGAAACGCTCGCGATTCTGAATCTGGATGCCGGGCGTGTGGAAGTGGTGAGCAGCCGGGTGATCAGACGCATGGAGCAGATGGCCTGATATGGAAGACGCGAAAGCCCGCATGCTTGTTCTGATGGCTGACCGATTACAGCGAGACTGGGTGGTTTTAACCCTGCGCCGGGCCGGATATGAGGTGCAGGCCTGCACCAAACCTCCGGAGGTGGAAGCGATTCTGGAACAGAAGCGCCCCACGTTGCTGCTGGTTGACAGCTACCTGCCCGGATGGGATGCCTTTGCCTGGCTTGAGCGGTGGCGAGAGGCTGGCTGGTTGATGGGGGTGGGGGTAATCGTCCTTTCGGCGCTGGCGTTTGCCCCGGTAGTACGGCGCAGTGCTCAGCTTGGGGCACTGGATTTTATCGTGAAGCCGACGACTTCCGATACTTTATGTCAGCGGGTAGAACGGGCGCTCATGAAGGTGTGGGCGCCTTTTCCATCGATGAGTGTTCCGTGGAAAAACCATGAAACGCATTTTCAAACAAGGGAGTAAAGTCTATGAACCTGGGGAGTATTGATGGGGGAGCTGTCAGAGCAAAGGTTGTGCAATTCTGGCAGTCATTGCGTGGCAGGCTGATCCTGCTCTTCTTGCTGGCGTCGCTGGTGTCGCTCGTGGTTGTGGGAGTCAGCGTGTACCTGCAGACGCGTTCAGCGCTGGAAAGCGCGGTAGAAACCAGCCTGGCTGAACTGTCCGACCTGAATCAGGCGACCTTCGAGCGCTGGCTTGAGTCGCGCAAGCGCGATATTCAACTGGTGGCCAGCGATACAAGGCTGCAAACCATGAACGACTTTTATGCCAAGTCGGTGCTCGATGTGTACTTCAAGCAGCTGGCAATCTATGAGACGCTGGCCATTTTTAAGCCCGATGGCAGTTCGCTCATGATCGTTGAGCCAGGTACCATTGACCAGAGTGCGGCGCAAGCGGCACAGGTGAGCCGGAGCATCGCCGACCGGGAGTATTTTCAGGAGGTGATGAAAGAGGGGAAAACGGTCATCTCACAGCCGGTCTTTTCAAAGGGCACCGGGAACCTGGTGCTGGTGATTGTGACACCCATCCAGGCTTACGATAAGATAGTGGGAGTGGTGCTGGGAACGGTGCCGATGAGTGATATTCAGGCTCAGCTCACCACTGCACGCGTGGGTGAAACCGGCGATGTGTATCTGATTAACCGTGAGGGTTTGCTGGTGAGCAAAACGCGCTTCGAAGATGAGTTGAAGCAGGCCGGGCAGATCAAGGAGCGCAGCGAGCTGGAGTTGAAGGATACCACCGAGGGAGCAAAGCGGGCGCTCCAGGGCGAAGATGGGGAAGCCATTTATACCGGTCTTCGCGGCACTGAGGTAGTGGGGGTGTACCGTTATGTGCCTTCCATGCAGTGGGGATTGATCGCTACCCAGGATACCTCGGAGGCGTTTGACAGTGCAGATCACTTACGCAATATCCTTGTTGTGATCATCCTGCTCTCCGCAGGGGTAGCGGCGGTGATGGCGTTCGTATTTGCCAACCGGATAGCCCGACCCGTCGAAGAGATGACTGCGGTGGCCGAGGCCCTCTCGCTGGGCAGGGTCGATTTAGAGGTAAAGCACACCGGCAAGGATGAAATTGGACGGCTGGCCGATTCCTTCCGCCGCATGATCGACTACCTCAAACTGATGGTCGGTTATGCTCGCAGTCTTGCGGAACGCGATTTTCGTATCAACGTCGAGCCGCAGTCGGCTGAAGACGCTCTGGGGAATGCCTTCCAGAAGATGGTTGTGTCCCTGCAAGATGCCCTGCAAGAGGTGGCCAGTAATGCCAGCAGCCTTAAAGCCGCGGCGGAACAGCTTGCGCTGGCTTCCAATCAGGCTGGAATGGCCACCTCGCAAATTGCGGCGACCATTCAGCAGGTGGCCCGGGGAATCACCCAGCAATCGGAGGCTTCTAACCGGGCGGCTGGCTCGGTGGAACAGATGGCACGCGCTATTGACCTGGTAGCCAGCGGGGCGCGCGAACAAACCCAGGTGGTTGACACGGTGGTGCAAATCACCGACCAGCTCTCGGCGGTGCTCGAACAGGTAGCCGGAAACGCCAGTGCCGCTACCGAAGGCTCATCCAGTGCTTCTCGTGCTGCCCGTGAAGGGAAGGAGACCGTGCAACAAACTCTGAACGGGATGGAAACTATCCGTTCGAAGGTGAATCTCTCGGCAGAAAAAGTGCAGGAAATGGGCAACCGCTCCAGCCAGATCGGTATCATTGTGGAAACGATCGAGGATATTGCCTCTCAGACCAATCTGCTGGCGCTCAATGCCGCCATTGAGGCTGCACGCGCCGGTGAGCATGGTAAGGGGTTCGCTGTGGTGGCTGACGAGGTACGCAAGCTGGCCGAACGTTCAGGGCAGGCCACACGTGAGATCGCGGGGCTGATCAAATCCATTCAGAGTACAGTCGATGAAGCAGTGAACGCCATGCAGGAGAGCGCAAGAGAGGTCGAAGCCGGGGTGGCGCGAGGGGGTATGGCCGGTGAAGCCCTGGATGCGATTCTTCAGTCGGCAGAAATGGTCAACCGCCAGGCAGAAGAGGTTTCTACGGCGGTGGCTCACATGCAACAGTTATATTCGCGCCTGCTGGATGCCACCAATCGCGTAGCGGGAGTGGTGCAGCAATACAGCGCTTCGGCCGAGTCCATGGCGGCTGGCTCGAGTGAGATCACGCTCTCGATGGAGAACATTGCCAGCGTCAGCGAGGAGAATTCAGCCGCGGTAGAAGAAATTTCGGCTTCTACCGAAGAGATGACGGCACAGGTTGAAGAGGTGAATGCTTCTTCGCAATCGCTGGCCGAGATGGCGCGAGAATTGCAGGAAGTCGTCAACCTTTTCCGGTTGAACGGTCACCAGTAGACAGGTTAAGTTTCTTGGCGCTGAAGAGCCAGGGTGTTTTCCTGGCTCTTCAGCTTTTACGCCATATTTAGCAGGGCTTCACCTGTCTTTTACAGCTTTTACCGCCTGGTTGGGGTATCCTCTGCGTAGCTTTTCGGGAAGGGGAAGAGGCTTTGATCGTTTCAGTTGCGCAGGCTCAGCTCTTTTTTCTGGTGGTGACGCGCGTTCTTGCAATGCTGATCCACGTGCCTGTGCTGGGGGGGCAGAGCATCCCCACGCAGGTACGCCTGGCGTTCGGCCTGGTGCTTTCAGCAGTGCTCATCCCCTGGCAACCCCTTCCCCCCGGAGCCGAAGCGATGGGCCTGTTCGGTTTTGCGGTGGCGATTGGCAAGGAAGTGCTCCTTGGCACGCTCGCCGGCTTTGCGGCTGAACTCACCTTTGCCGTGATCGTGATTGCCGGAGAGGCCATGGGGCTTGAAAGCGGCTTTTCCTCGGGGCGCGTCTTCAATCCCTCGATGGGTGAAAGCGGTTCGGCCTTTAACCAGCTTTTTGTCATGGTGGCGATGATGTTTTTCTTTATTATCGACGGACATCATATTTTCTTGATAGCCATGCAAAAAACATTTGAAGTGATCCCTGTGAATGGGACTTTGCCGCTTCAGTCCCTTGATGCGCTGATCAGAATGACAGCGCAGCTGATTGCCGCAGGGATTCAACTGGCACTGCCCGTCATGGCGGCTTTGATTTTTACCGATGTGGCCCTGGGCTTGCTGGCGCGTGTGGCACCGCAGGTGCAGATTTTCTTTCTGGGGTTACCTCTTAAAGTGGGTGTCTCTATGGCGGCGCTCGGATTGCTGGTGACGATGGTGTTGCCTGCTGTGGGGAACCTCTACAAGATGGTGGGTAACCGCATGTTAATTCTTCTGGGAAAGTAAGCCATGGCAGACCGCACAGAAGCCCCCACCCCTCGCCGATTGGAAGAAGCCCGTGAACAGGGCCAGGTGGCGCTCAGCCGTGAGGTTACCTCAGCGGCTGTGCTGCTGGCGGCGGCCCTGTTATTGCGCGGGCCGGGCAGTCAGCTGGGGGTTGCCTTCCAGAAGGTGCTCACCGAGCAGATGGCCGCGTTGCCTCAGGCCGAGCTTACACTGCGTACTGTGCAACAAATGGGTTTTCGCATGGCTGTGCAGATTCTCCCGCCGCTGGGTGGGCTGGTTCTGGCTCTGCTTGCGGTTGGGGCGATGGCCACACTGGGGCAGACCCGTTTCCTTTGGTCAAGCAAACGGGTTGGGTTTGACTTTAAACGGGTAGATCCGGTGGCCGGGTTTAAACGAATTTTCTCGGCTCGCGGCCTGGTGGAAATGCTGCGGGCTTTGCTCAAGCTGGTGCTGGTGGGATGGGTGACGTACAGCTTTCTCAAGGGTGAATATCCTGGCATACTGGCTTTGAGCCAGTTTGATCTGCCAACAGCCACACAGCGCTTTTTTGATCTTCTGGTAGCACTGGCGCTGCGTGTGGGGGGGATGTATCTGATCCTCGCCGCCGCCGATTATGCCTATCAGCGCTGGGATTTAATGCGTAACCTGCGCATGACCAAAGAGGAGATCAAGGAAGAAGTGCGGCGGTCTGAGGGTGATCCTCAGTTGAAAGGGCGCATCCGTTCGCAAATGCGGCGCATGGCCCGTGGCCGTATGATGGCCAACGTTCCGAAAGCTACGGTAGTTGTGACCAACCCGACCCATCTGGCGGTTGCGATTCAGTATGAAGAGGGAATGAATGCTCCAAAAGTGCTGGCCAAAGGGGCTCATCACACGGCTGAACGGATTGTGGCCATTGCCCGTGAGCATCATATCCCTGTGGTTCAGAATATCCCCCTGGCGCGGGCCATGTATAAGCGCCTGGAGGTGGATGATGAAATTTCACCCGATCTTTATGTAGCCATGGCCGAAGTGCTGGCCTACGTATATCGGATGCAGGGGAAAACTCCCACCCCTGCCAGAGCTTCTATGGACGGACGGTGAGTGAGAATGGCAACTTCTACAACCCCATCTTCCGCATCTCTTTCAGGGCCGCTGCAGAATTTGCTGCGCTCAAAAGATCTGGTCATGGCCCTGACCCTGGTGCTTATCATCGGGCTGATGCTCGTGCCCCTGCCGCCGGCTCTGCTGGACTTAATGATTGCCGCCAGCATGGCCATGTCCATCGGCATCATGCTGCTCACCATGTATATCCATCAACCGCTGGAGTTTTCGGTGTTCCCCACCGTTTTATTACTGGTGACGCTTTTCCGGTTGGGGATCAATATTTCAATCAGCCGCTCCATCCTGCTCAACGCTGAGGCCGGGAAGATCGTTGAAACTTTCGGTAACCTCATCGTCGGTGGAAATTATGTGGTGGGAGTGGTCATCTTCCTCATGTTGATGATCATTCAGTTCGTGGTGATCAACAGCGGTGCAAGCCGAGTGGCTGAAGTGGCGGCGCGCTTCACGCTGGATGCCATGCCCGGTAAACAGCTGGCTATTGATGCTGATCTGAATGCCGGCCTGATTGATGAAAATCAGGCGCGTCAGCGGCGTAAAGCCATCGAGACAGAGGCCGATTTCTACGGGGCCATGGATGGGGCAAGTAAATTTGTGCGCGGAGACGCCATTGCGGCCATTATCATCATGCTGGTCAATATTCTCGGGGGGTTCGTTATTGGTGTGTTGCAGCGCGGGATGCCAGCCGCAAATGCACTCCAAACCTATGTCCTGCTTACGATTGGGGCGGGGCTGGCCATTCAGGTTCCTGCCCTGCTTGTCTCAGCGGGGGCAGGCCTGATCGTCACTCGTTCTACCTCTGAAACCTCGCTGGGGAATGAGCTCTTCGGGCAGGTTTCCAATTTCAACGTCCTTACGGTTGGGGCGATCCTGACCGGAATGATGATGTTCATCCCTGGCCTTCCCAAGCTGCCTTTTGGGGTGATTACGGTGGGTTTGGGGGTGGCGGCCTATTTTGTCAACCGGGCACGCATGGAAGAGCGTGCCGCCGTCGCGGGGGTGAGTGCCGTACCCCAACCTGCCGAGGCTGAGACGCCCGAGCAGATGCTTCAAATGGTGGTGGTTGATCCGATCGAACTGGAGATCGGGTACAGCCTGATCCCATTGATTGATGATGACTCGCAGGATAACCTGTTGCGCCGGATCACGGGCATTCGCCGTCAGTTGATGGCCGAGCTGGGATTGATCCTGCCAGTGGTGCGTATTCGGGATAACCTGCGCCTGTCTCCGCAGGCTTACCGCATCAAGATTCGCGGTCAGGAGGTGGCTACCAGTGAGATCATGCTCGACCGGTTGCTGGCCATTCCAGGCACAGACGTTGAAGAGCCTGTTCCGGGCATTCCGACCACCGAACCTGCCTTCGGATTACCTGCAGTGTGGATTCTGGAGGCCGACCAGAGCCAGGCTGAACTGCGGGGATATACCGTAGTCAACCCGCTTTCGGTGTTGAGCACCCATCTGACGGAAGTGGTGCGCGGGCATGCTCCCGATCTGCTCACCCGGCAAATGGTGCAAGAAATGCTCAATCAGCTCCGGCAGAAGTCTCCGGCTTCGGTAGAGGGGGTGGTGCCAGAGTTACTGGGGCTGGGTGAGGTGCAGGCTGTTCTGCGTCATCTTTTACGCGAACGTGTTCCCATTCGCGACCTGAGCGGCATCCTGGAGGTACTTGCCAACCACGCTCAGGTCACCCGTGACCCAAGCATTCTGGCCGAGGCAGTACGCCAGACCATGGCCAATACGATTTCAAGCCAGTATCGTGACCATGATGGAACCCTGCATGTGTTCACGCTCTCGCCGGTGCTGGAACAGACTCTGCGCAGTGCTCTGGTGGCTTCTGAAGGTGGCCCCGCGTTACAAATGGATGCCAGCCTTGCTCAGCGGTTGCTGAACAAGATCGGGGAACAAATGGAAGCCATGGCCGGACAGGGGTATTTGCCCATCCTTTTGTGCCCCCGCGAGTTACGCCTTGCCCTGCGCCGTCTGGTGGAACAGGCCCTGCCCAACCTGGTTGTGCTGGCTTTTTCAGAGGTCAGCGCCGGAACACGCGTCAGAGCGCATGGTCTGGTGGATGCCTAACGCTGGGAGGAAACGCACATGCCGAAGTCGTACATTGCTGAAACGATGCGTGAAGCCCTGTTGATGGTGCAGGCCGAACTTGGCCCCGATGCGATTGTCCTTTCAGCCAGAGAAGCCCCCCTGGGCTCACCGTGGAATGTGTGGAAACGTCCGGGGGTGGAGGTGGTGGCCATGGCTCCCGGAGAGCTGCCGGTTAAGGAATCGTTACCCGCGGCGGAAGAGACCGTCAAAGACGTGCTCCTTTCCCGGGAAAAGGTCACCGGCTGGCAACCCCGGCGAATCACTCGCGAGGAGGCTCGTCTGGCCAATCAGATGCCGCGAGGTTCACAAACCGATGCCCCATCGGTTAAGGCCTCGGACACACCGAAGAAGGTGGATCTGCCTGCGGCGCCCTCAGCCCCTGCAGGTAAGGAGGACGAGCCGGTTGAATTGCCTCCTGTACTGGCGTCATTGCGGAGGCAGCTTCTGGCGCAGGAGGTGGATGAAGCTTTCGTGGAGCGCACTTTACAGGTTATGCTCCAGGGGCAATCGGTGAGTCTGGTGAGCACTCCTGAAGTGGCTCATAAAACCCTTGCCCGCCTGCTGGAGGCCGAAGTGACCCATGTGGTTCCTGCTTCTCTCCAGAGTGAACGACAGGTGGTGTGTGTGGTGGGAATGAGCGGAGGCGGTAAAACCAGTACGGTTGCGCGGATGGCTATGGATTACAGGCAACGGCTGGGGAAGAAGGTGGCCTGGATTTGCGCCGATACCCTGCGCACCGGCGCCATTGGAGAGGCCCGCGCCTATACCGATGCGCTTGATCTGCCCCTGCGTCTGGTCTATACCCCTCAGGATCTTTCTACGGCTCTGGCAGGGCTGGATGATGTTGACCTGGTGCTGATCGACACCCCCGGGTATAACCCGTACCGCGAACAGGAGATTGTGGAACTGGGGAGTTTCCTCAGCGAATTGCCTGAGCGTGCCCTTTACCTGGTGGTTCCGGCAAATATGAAAGAAGGAGATTTATTCTGCATGTCGGGTGCGTTAAATGTATTTGGGCTGGATGGGGTCATCGTGACCAAACTTGATGAAACCTCCACATACGGGGGAGTCTATAACTTTGTGCGGAAGAGTCACCTTCCACTGGCTTATTTCGCATTCGGAAAGGCCGCCTCTGCCGGGTTAGAAGCGGCCACTTCTCAGCGGTTGGTGGCAGCCCTGTTTGGAAAAGGATGGAACCAATGAAGAAGAATAAAGATGAACAACCTGTAGAAACAATTCAGGAAGAAAGAAAAGCCCCATCGAAGGCCGTGCGCTCTCAAAAGAAGGATGATGAAGCGGGCAGTCTGCCGTTCCTCCTGGAACTGGTGTTTTCTTTCTCTTTTCTAATTCTGCTCGGCGTGGACGCGGCAGTGGCGTTCTTCTCATTTCGGGGTGGGGCTACCCTGCTGGATATTTTCCTGCGGGTGGCCATTTCAACCGTGGTGATGGGAGCGGTGCTCTGGTTGCTTGCCTGGCAAATGTCCAACGGGATGCTGCAGGCTGCGTATGCAGAGCAGAACGAAAAGCAGGATTCCCCCTCGAAGTCAGGAGAGGATAACTCTGTGGGAGTTAACGCAGGAGCCTAGGTAGATGGATACACAGGTCGACACAGCCCAACTTCTGGATCAATTTCTCACCACCCGTTCACCAGAGGCGCGCGAGCAGCTTATCCTTCAGACGGCTCCGCTGGTGCATTATATGCTGGGCCGGATGGGAATCTCTCAGGAGATTGGCAGTGAGTATGAAGACCTGGTTCATCAGGGATTGCTTGGCGTGATGGATGCGGTTGACCGTTACGATCCGGCGCACGGGGCGCGGTTCAGTACGTATGCTGCCCTTCGAGCGCGTGGAAAGATTCTGGATTATCTGCGTCAATCAGATTGGATGTCACGTGAGGCTCGCCGCCGGGTGCGGGCGATTCAAAAAGCTGTTTCAAACCTGTGGGCAGAGTATCAACGTGAGCCTACTGAGGAAGAAATTGCCGCTTACCTCGGCCTCAGCACAACCGATGTGGCCCAGGGACTGTATGATTCGACGGTAGTCATGCTTTCACTGGATGCATCGGTTGAATACGACCAGGATGAAGAAGGTTCTTACCATGAGCGGCTGGTCGACCAGAAACAGGTGGATCCTTCGGCACTGTTTGAAGATGAGGCCCTGCGAGAACAACTGGTTGAAGCCATTCGCAGGCTTCCTCAGCGTGAGCAATTGCTTCTTTCATTGTATTACTATGATGAACTGACCTTCAAAGAGATTGGTCAGGTGATGGGAATTTCCGAATCTCGTGTGTGTCAACTGCACAGTCGTGCCATTCTGAACCTTAAGGCGATGGTGAACCATGAGTAGCATTCCACGTGTCTCCCTTGAAGATACTCTCTACCTTCTCCAGCTGGTTCGTGAGACGGCTCTGTCTCGGGGTGAAGAGGCCAAAGCGGCCCGTATTGCACCGGTTGTACAGGAGATGGGTACCCTGGTGGAGAAAGCCCGGCAGGTAAACCCGGCTCCGCCACCGGCCTCTGGCATTCTTGGCCAACCCGATTTCAAAAAATTACTGGAAATTTCTCAAAACCGCACGCTTGAGCCATCTCAGCCGGGAATGTCTGCCGCCTCGGTGGGGGAACGAAACCGGATGATCGTGGCGATGGCAGCGGCGGAAATGTCGGATATTGAGATCGCCCGCCAGTTCGGTTTGACCCGTGAAGAAGTTCGGCTGGTTTTAAACGCTCAGAAAAATCAACCTGTGAGGTGAAGGGATGATTAAAGGGTTTTATGCCGCGGTTTCTGGGATGATTGTAAACGCGATGCGCCAGAATGTTCTTGCCCATAATATCGCTAACATGCAGACCCCGGGCTTCAAACAGGTGCTCACCACGGTTGAGGATTTTACCCACACCGAGGTGGATTATTCTCCCGGTAATTTGCTACGAGACCCTGCGCCCGCGCCGGTGGGCATGCTGGGCCTTGGCGCGCAGTATGGCCCGGAATTTGTCGATTTTGCCCAGGGCGGGTTGATGATGACCGGCAACCTCTACGATCTGGCCATTCAGGGAGATGGGTTTTTCAGGGTTCAAACCCCTGACGGGTTGCGTTACACCCGTGACGGGCGTTTTTTGCGCGATGCACAGAATAACCTGGTGACGATTGAGGGCTACCCGGTGTTGAGCATGGGCAATCAACCCATTCGATTGCCAGAGGGCGATTTCAATGTGCGGCCCGATGGAACGATCACGGTCAATGGAGCCGTGGTGGCACAATTGGGGCTTTCGCGGTTCCAGAACCCGGCTGCGGAATTGAGCCGTGCCGGTGGAAACCTGTTTGCCGGGCCAGCCCAATCTACCGCCCAGGGAACGGTTCAGGTAACCCAGGGGGCGCTGGAAATGTCCAATGCCAACCCTACCCGCCTGATGACCGAAATGGTGGAAGTGGCTCGTTCGTACGAAGCGGCTCAAAAGATGGTGCAGAACCAGGATGAATTGCTTGGCAAAGCCATTGCTTCGCTGGGAAGAATTGGTTGAGAGGAAGGAGAGTTCCGATGGGTTCATCCCTCTATCATACGTTGAATATCTCCCGCCAGGATATGCTGACCCGGTTGCTTGACCTGGATGTGATCAGCAACAATCTGGCCAATATGAATACGGCCGGTTTTAAGGCCAGTCGGGCGAACTTTCAGGAGCTGCTTACCCAGAGTCTCAACCGGAGCGGTATTCGTTTGCCTTCAACTCAGATGCTGTCGGGGCAGGGGAGCATTCGGCAGTCGGGCAACCCGCTGGACTGGGCCATTGAGGGGGAGGGATTCTTCGCCGTGCGTTTGCCGGATGGGCGTACGGCGTACACCCGCGACGGGCAGTTTAGCCTGGATGCGAATCGCAGGCTGGTGTGTGCCGGGGGGTTCCCGCTGGTGTGGAATGGGCAAATCCCTGAGAATTACTCAGACGTCTCAATTCGTGGAGACGGGACGGTGGAGGTGGTGTTGCAGGATGGCACTCGCCAGGTGGCCGGCAATGTTCAGCTGGCGCGCTTCACCAACCCAAGCGGGTTGCAGGGAATAGGGAACAACCTCTGGGCTGAGACGGCTGCTTCGGGTCAGGCTCGAATGAGCGCTCCGGGATCGCCCAATGTGGGGATTGTTCATTCCCATGCGGTGGAACAGGCCAATGTAGACCTGGCTCGTGAGATGACCCAGTTGATGGCCGATCAACGTACTTTTCAAATGTCAGTGCAGGCGTTTCAACAGACAGATCAGATGATTGCACTGGCACTTAATTTGCGGAAGGGCTAAAGTTTCCGGTGAGATGGCCGATCAATAGAGTACAGAGAATCATCGTTGCTCGGTATCTGAGGAGAATGAAAAATGAAGATTGAAAACAATGGTATTTCGTCCCTTTCATCCAGCCACCAGGCAGACTCTGCTCGCCAGGTTGACCACAAAGGTGGGAACAGGGAGGTAGAGCTTCACCACCTGCAGGCCGATCGAGCAGAACTATCGGAGAGGGCTCGGGTGCTTGCCCGGGCGCGCGCAACCGCGGAGAACGGCGAGCCTGCACGCCAGGAACGGGTGGAGGAAATTCGCCGTCAGGTGGAGAGCGGTGATTACACGGTGCAGGTTGAAGAGATCGCCCGCCGGTTGATGGCGAGGCATTTCGTAAAATCCTAAAGGGACGGAGCGGTCAATCTCATGGTCGAGCACGATTCATTCTCTGCGAATGTGATGGAACTGGAACAAACGCTGGTGAGGCAATTTCGCGTATTACAGAATCTTATCGAGGTTACCCATAAAGAACGAGAAGCGATCCTCAACCAGCAGGATTCTCTGATGCGTCTGGTGGAAGAGAAAGAGGTGCTTCTTGATCAGCTGGGCATTCTGGAAGATGATCGCCGGCATCTGGTGCAGGAAATTTCTTTGGGCCTACAGCCAGGGTGCGACGCTGATTCCCTGAAAGATTTGCTCCCTCACCTTCCAAAAGAACATGCCATGCGCATTGAACGCCTGGTGGAGGGGATCACGACGCTGGCAGGTGAGTCGCGAGAGCTCAACAGTGCCAACCATGCCCTTGCCCTGGTGCGATTGGACTGGGTGAAAGCGGCGCAGTGGTTTCTGGCCGGATCGGTTCAGCCTGAGGTGGACTATCGCCCACCGGGAAATGCCCCCGCCTTGAAAGATTCGGGCGGGTGGGGTATTGAGGTTCGTGCCTGAGGAGGTTGGAGCATGCCTTCCCTGACCAATGGAATTCACCTGGCGCTTTCTGCCATTCTGGCGCACTCACAGGCCATCGAAATCATCGAACATAACGTGGCGAATGTCAACACCCCGGGGTACCGGCGGCAGGCACCGATTCTGGCGACCACAACTCCAAGCCCGGCGTTTGGTTATGAGAGTGGCCTGGGAGCCGGACAGCGTGGCACCGGTGTGACGATTGAACGAATCAAACGGTTCAATCTGGAATATTTTGACACGCGCTACCGCGCAGCCGCGGCCGAGACGAAGAACTGGGAAACCCGGCGCGATATTCTTCTCCAGCTTGAAACAGTTCTGGCCGAAACCAGTGATGCCGGGTTGATCCCCGGGCTTGATGCCTTCTGGGCAGGATGGCAGAACCTGGCATCTGACCCGACCAATACAGCCCTTCGCGCCAATCTGCTCGATCAATCGCGTGCGCTGGCGCTGGCCTTTAATCAACGGGCTCAGCAGATGGCCCAGCTGCGCGCTGACCAGAATCTGGCCATTCAGGGCGGTGTGGAAGAGATCAATGCGCTGGCTTCACAAATTGCCAGCCTGAATGGCGAAATTTCACGCATCCTTTCGATCAACGAACAGCCCAATGACCTGCTGGATAAGCGGGATTTGCTTCTTGATCGGCTGGCAGAATTGAGCGGGGCGGTGGCGCATGTCCAATCCAATGGGGAGATGATCGTTTCAATCGGAGGACATGTGCTGGTCACCGGGCGTAAAGCGCTCAAATTACAGGCTGAGGTAGACCCTGCCAGCCCGGAGAGAATGTTCCGCATCGTCTGGGAAGATGGGCAGGGGTTTGCGCCTTCTACCGGAGAACTGCGAGGACTTTTTTATGTGCGGGATCAGGTCATTCCTGATCAGATAAAGGGGCTGAACGACCTGGCGGCGGCATTGATCACCCAGGTCAACGCGGTGCATCGCAACGGCTATGGTTTAAATGGGGCAACCGGGCTGGATTTCTTCAGTGGGAGTGATGCCGCAACCATTCAGCTCAACCCCACCCTGCAGATCGAGGATATCGCCAGCGCCAGCGCACCCGACCAACCCGGAAATGCCGAAATTGCCAGCCAGCTGGCTGCTCTGAAATTTACGCGCACCATGAACGGCGGCACGGCCACCTTCCAGGAATTTTATAATGCGCAAGTCACGGCTCTTGGGCTGGAAACTCAGCGGGCTGGAACCAACGCTACCCATAACGGGCTGGTGTTTAAGGCTCTTGGTGATCAGCGCGAGTCGGTGGCGGGAGTCTCGCTGGATGAAGAAGCGGCTGAGCTGATTAAATATCAGCGGGCTTATCAGGCGGCAGCACGGGTGATGACAGCCTATGATGAGCTGCTGGACAAAATTATTAATGGTATGGGACTGGTAGGGCGTTAGGTGAAGGGAGGCAGGCATGCGCATTACCAACAAAATGATGTCTGATCATGCCGTCAGGCACCTTTCTGAGAACATGGAGCAAATTGCACGGATGCAGGAACGGATTGCCTCAGGAAAACAGTTTAGCGCTCCTTCAGAAGACCCTGTGGGGGCGTCTCACAGCCTCAGCCTGCGCTCTGGCCTGCGCACCCTGGAGGCCTTTAAGACTTCTACCCAGCAGGCGAATGACTGGCTGACGGCTACCGAATCTGCCTTTCAACAAATGGAAGACCTGGCCACCCGCGCGGTTACCCTGGTGACCCGTGGCCTGAACGATACACTTGGTGCAGGAGAACGGGCGACATCGCTGGCAACCGAAGTTGATGGAATTCTGGCTCATGCGATGGATACGGCCAACAGCACGCATAACGGGCAATTCCTGTTCGGCGGCTTTAAGGTTCAGAGCCCGCCCTTCAGCATGCCCGCCAGCAGTACGGTGGTTTATCAGGGAGATGGGGGGGTCATGCTCCGCAGTCTGAGCCCGGCTCAAAATGTGCCGATTAATGTGCTTGGGGATCAGGCTTTTTTGCCTTTCCTGGAGGCGCTGGTGCAGGCGCGAGATGCACTTCAGGCCAATGATCCTGCTACTTTGCGCACAGCGTTGAATGGGTTACAATCGGCATTGACCACAATGAACCAGCACCGTACCTCGGTGGGTGCGCGTCTCAGGCAGGTGCAGGTGGCCAGCGATTATCTCAGCAAGACCGAGATCGAAACGCAAAGCCTGCTTTCGAAGAAGGAAGATCTCAACCTGGCCGAGGGTATTTCGCAGCTGCGCGGGCGTGAGAATGCCTACCAGGCTGCGTTGGAGGTCAGCCAGCGGGCAATTTCGGCGATGGGGTTATTTGATTATCTTCGATAATTCCCGCCCGTAAGGGTTGCATCTGCCGGCGAGGTTCAGGTGGAATCTAGCTCTGGGTGGAGGCGCTGCGATGTTAGTATTAACCCGGCGGGTCGATGAGAGTATTGCGATCGGCGATTCGATTGTGGTCACCATTCTGGCGATCGAAGGGGACCGGGTCAAGGTGGGTATTACTGCCCCCCGCGAGGTTCCCATTCTCAGGCAGGAAGTAGCCCAGGCTATCGAGGAACAGCGCAAATTGCAGGAACACCTGGCCCATTCGCCTGAGCCGGAAACTTTTGAGGAGTTGCGCCGTTTACTCGCCAGTGACGGCAATGAGCAAGGAAAGCCCGGTGAAGAGCCAGCCGCCACTCCGTAACTGGTTGTTTTTTTAACGCGAGCACTTCCCCCATCCTGAACATGGATGGGGGTTTGTTTTTTTTCATGGGTTCTTTGGCTTGATTTTACGGTTTGTTTACTGAGATACCCTTCTGGCTGTGCTATCTTTAGCGAGGCCAAATCAGGCAACGATTGCGGGCGAGAGAGAGGCCTGGAAAAGAGGAAGGGAACCTATGGAGCTTGCCTTCGATATCAGTCAGGATGAATTACCCATCTTCCTGGCCGAGGTAGATGAACACTTGCAAACGCTGGATGAAATTCTGGTTCAGCTTGAACAGGCTGAAGAACGTCCGGAACTGCTCCAGTCGGCGTTTCGGGCGGCGCATACCCTCAAGGGCATGGCCGGGATTATCGGCCACCACCGGATGACCGATCTGACCCATGCCCTGGAGACGGTTTTCGATTCGGTGCGTAAGGGGATGTGCCACATTACCACTCCACTGGTTGACCTTTGCCTTGACGCCGTGGACGGATTGCGTCTTTTGCGTGACGAGGTGATTACGGGAGAGGCCTGCGATGTGGATGTGGAACGGCTGGTGGAGGAATTTGAGAGGGTGAACGGGAAAATCGGAGAAACCACCGGCCAGGAAGACCCACCTCCGGCCCACTCCGTAGAAGGTGTGGCAAGCTCTGACAATGATTCTTTGAGTGTTGAGGTGCACATCGACCCGTCCAGTGTGGCCTCGGCAGCGCGTGCGTTCCAGGTGATGATGACTCTGCAGGAGGTTGGGGAAATTCTTGAAATGTCGCCCACCCTCGATCAGATTGAAACGGCGGCTCCGGTTCAGGTCTTTCGGGCGCGGCTGGCCACCCGCGTAGAACCGGCGGAAGTTGCCCGGCGTGTGGCTCAAATTTCAGAGGTGTTCAACATCCAAATTAATGGTCAGGTCGAAGGGCATAACGGCCAGAAGCCTTCAATGGCTCGGGAAGCCCGGCCTGACACGGGCGCAGGGGGGCGTGGAAATGGTCATAAAAATACGGCCGAAATGACCGTGCGTACCAGCGTGGAACGCCTCGATAAATTGATGAACCTGGTGGGTGAACTGATCACTGACCGCAATCACCTGTATCAGCTCCGCGCTTACTTCGAACAGGAAAAGCGCGGGAACAGCACTGTGGATCGGCTGGCTGAAACGGTAACCCATCTCGGGCGGATCACCGATCAGCTTCAGGAAGAGGTGATGAGTATCCGCATGTTGCCTGTGGGGAGTGTGTTCCATAAATTTCCGCGCATGGTGCGCGATATGGCGCAAAAAACAGGCAAACAGATTGATCTTGTGATTTATGGAGAAGATACTGAGCTGGATCGTTCCATGCTGGAAGAAATCAATGACCCGTTGATCCATCTGGTGCGTAATTCGGTGGATCATGGGATTGAAATGCCTGAAGAGCGCATTGCTGCCGGAAAGCCCCCACGGGGGACGATTACCCTCACAGCGCGGCATGAACAGGGGCGGATTCTGCTGACCGTGAGCGATGATGGACGCGGTATAGACCCTGACAAACTGCGCAAAGCGGCAGTCCAAAAAGGTTTGTTGAGTGCAGAAGAAGTTGCCGCATTGAGCGATGATCAGGCGGTTGATCTGATCTTCATGCCCGGCTTCTCCACGGCCGAAAAGGTTACCGATATTTCCGGGCGTGGGGTGGGAATGGATATCGTTCATACCAACATCCAGCATGTAAATGGATCGATCCAGGTTGAGACGAAAAAGGGAGAGGGAACGACCTTCCAGATTTCTTTACCCCTCACCCTGGCGATTGTTCCCACGCTGCTGGTGCGGGTGAACGGGGTGGTTTTTGCCATTCCTCTGGTGATGATCACCGAGACGCTTCGCCTCTCGCGGGAAGAGATTCGCACCATTCGAGGTCAGCCGGTCACCATGTTGCGCGGGAGTGTGCTGGCACTGATCGACCTCAAGGCCCTGTTTGGCGTTCAGGAAAAACGTCCCCTTTCCGAGAAGTATACCTATGCGGTGGTGGTGCATTCGGGCAAACAGCGCGTGGGCCTGGTGGTAGACACCCTGATCGGAGAAGAAGAAGTGGTGGTGAAATCGCTTGGCGCGGTGGTGGGGGAGATCCCGGGTATCTCGAGCGCGGCGATTCTGGGAGATGGCAAGGTGGCGCTCATTGTGGATGTGCCTGGCCTGTTGCGGTTTTTCGGGATTCATTAGCAGGGAGTAAGTATGCTCGATTCGACCCATTTTGACGAAGACCTTCTCAAGACCCTTCATGCAGTTGCCGGAGCAGGCATCCACAACGCGGCACGTGGGTTCTCCAGCCTGCTGGGACATCAGATTCAGGTTCTGAACCCGGTGGTGCGGGTGGTACCCATTCTGGAAATCCCGCGTTACGTGGGTGGCCCTGAAAGCGAAGCCATCGGCATTTATCTGCGCGCCGAAGGAGATATAGCCGGGCAGATCATGTTGATCATCCCCTTTCACAAGGGGCTGGAGCTGGTGGATTTATTGATGGACGTCCCTGCCGGTACGACGACACAGCTGGGTTCTCTGGAGCGTTCAGCACTCGGAGAAGTGGGCAACTTAACCGGCACGTTTTTCCTCAATGCAGTGGCTAACCTTACCGGAACTTCCGTGCGGCCTACACCGCCAGCGGTTATTGTGGATATGGTAGGCGCCATTCTGGATGTCATCATTGCGACGACCGGAGGTGTGACCGAAAGTGTCATTCTGATGCAGGCTGAGTTTATCGATGGGGAGCGCTCGGTGGAAACGAATTTCTGGGTTATCCCTGACCCGACGACTTTAAAAACATTCAGGAACGGGGTGTCTGCGGAATCATGAATGACCCGATCAATGTTGGGCTCGGTGAACGCGTGATCAGCGCAGATCCGGCGGACGTTCTTGTGGCTTACGGGCTGGGCTCCTGTTTAGGGATCAGCATGTACGACCCGGTGCGCCGGCTTTGCGGGATGATTCACGCGGTTTTACCCCAGCGTATGAATGGCGCTGAGCCCGATTCGGCGCGATTCGTGGATAGCGGGATCGAAGGACTTATTCATGAGATGGAACGCATGGGCGCCGACCCCCGGCGCTCCATCTTTCGGATGGCTGGAGGGGCGAACATGCTCCTGGCTTCGGGAGTATCGCACACCTTTGATATTGGCAACCGTAATGTCGAAGCGGCGCTGCGTACCTTTCAGCGGCTGGGCATTGTCCTCAAGGCCAAAGATGTGGGCGGTAACCTTGGGCGAACTGTACGTCTGTATGTAGCTGATGGGCGGATGACGGTGCGTATTTTGAATGGAAAGGAACAGGAACTTTAAGTCTCCAGGAGGATGGGTAATGGCTAAAATTTTGATCGTGGATGATGCAGAATTTCTGAGGGTGCGCATCACCAAAATGTTAAGTGGGGATGGTTTTGAAGTCTTCGAGGCCGAAAATGGGCTGAAGGCGTTGAACACCTACAAAGAGGTGAAACCCGACGTGGTGCTGATGGATGTGACCATGCCAGAGATGGACGGTCTGACGGCGCTCAAGGAAATTCGTAAGTTTGATCCACAGGCGCGTGTGGTCATGTTGACTGCGCTGGGGCAAGAATCGGTGGTTCTGGAAGCGGTCAAATCGGGGGCACGCGATTTTATCGTCAAACCCTTCGAACGCGAACGGGTAATGAGCGCCATTCAGAAGCTGGTCGGGTAAAGGCATCGTATGGCAGTTCCTGTCCAGCCTTCTCTTCCCCGGCCTGTCCGGGTTCTGGTAGTGGATGATTCGGCGTTCATGCGCTACTCGATCAGCCAGTACCTCAACGAACGGCCTGATCTCCAGGTGGTGGGAGCCGCCCGGGATGGGAGGGAAGCCCTCGATCTGATTCCGCGTTTGGATCCCGACGTGGTTACGCTGGACGTGGAAATGCCCCGTTTGGATGGTCTTTCTACCCTGCGGGAGATTATGCAGAGGTTCCCACGGCCAGTGGTGATGCTCAGCAGTATGACCCGGGAAGGAGCCGCAGAGACCATTCAGGCCCTTACACTGGGCGCGGTAGATTTTGTAACCAAACCGACCAGCAACGTGAATATTCGCTCTGTGCTGGATGAGGCCGCGCAGAAGATTTTACGGGCGGCTTCAGCGCACATCCGGCCGGTGTCTTTACTGGCGAGAAAACCCCCCGCCCCGGTCGTTGAAGCGGCGCCAAAAGGCGGCGGGCGCCCCCTGAAGCATCATGAGCCGGTGGTATTGATTGGGACGTCCACAGGTGGCCCGCGGGCGCTTCATGAAGTGGTGCCTGCGTTGCCCGCCGATCTGCCAGCGGCAGTGGTGATTGTGCAGCACATGCCGGCAGGGTTCACACATTCACTGGCCGAGCGCCTGGATTCGCTCTCAAAGCTCAAGGTGAAAGAAGCCCAGCCCGGTGACTCTTTGCTGGTTGGTCAGGCACTGCTCGCGCCGGGAGGGTTTCACATGCTTTTCGATGAGAACCTGCAGGTGACGCTCAACCAGAACCCCACTGTGCACGGTGTTCGCCCGGCAGTGGACGTGACACTGATCTCATTGATTCAACGTCTGGGGCGCTCGGTGATTGCAGTTATTCTGACCGGCATGGGCAGTGATGGGACGAATGGGGCAACCCTGTTGCACAGTATGGGCGGGCGAGTCATTGCAGAACATGAATCGACGAGTGTGGTGTGGGGAATGCCGCGCAGTGTGGTAGAAGCCGGTGCGGCCGATTTTATCCTGCCCTTGCCCGAAGTGGCCTCACGAATCGAACAGCTGGTCCAGGAATCTCGGAATGGATAGGGGATTGGTGGGAATGGAATCAGACACGTACGCTCTGGTTAAGTCGTCGATCAAGAAGTTGCTCGCCATTGACCTGGATTATTACAAAGACGAGCAAATGAAACGCCGTCTTGATTCCTGGCTGGTGCGGTCTCAACGCTCTTCATGGCGAGATTACTTTCATTATGTGGCTTCCAACCCCGAAGAGCAACAGCGCCTGCGTGATTATCTGACCATTAACGTCACCGAGTTCTTTCGAGACCCGGAGCGCTGGGCTACGTTGAAACGCGAAGTGCTACCCGCTTTGCTGGAGCAATCTCCGGTGGGCCTGCGCGTCTGGAGTGCGGGTTGTTCAACCGGCGTCGAGGCCTATACCCTGGCAATCCTTCTCGACGAGGTGGCGCCGCACCGGAAACACTGGATTCTGGCGACGGATATCGACCGGGGAGCGCTCCAGAAAGCCCGCGCGGGCGGCCCGTATACGACCGATGAAATTCGTAACCTCACCCCCCAACAACGAACCCGGTACATCGATTCGAAGGCGCAAAACTACGTCAGAGCCGAACTGGTGCAGCGGGTCACCTTCAGAGAACAGGATCTCTTTACGGATCGCTTTGAAACGGGTTTTGACCTGATCGTGTGCCGGAATGTTGTGATCTACTTCACCAACGAGGCGAAGAATATGCTCTACCGGAAGTTCCAGGCGGCTCTGCGCCCGGGAGGGGTCCTTTTTCTGGGCGGTACCGAGATCATCCCTCATCCGGCAGAAGTGGGCCTGCAGAACTTTGGGATTTCTTTTTACAGAAAGATCGGTGGGTAAATGGCCATGAAGGTAACCCTAGAGCAGTTAATCCGCGCCGCAGGTGAGCTCCCTCCCATGCCGCAGGCTGCCCAGAAAGCCCTGCAACTGATCCGCGATCCCGAGGTTAACATGGGCGAAGTGGCGGCGGTTCTGGCGGTTGATCAGGTGTTGAGTGGTCTGGTGTTGCGAATGGCCAATTCTGCTTTCTACGGGCTTCCGGGGCGTGTGGTGACGGTTCATCAGGCCGTAATGGTGCTGGGCAGTAATGCCGTGCGCGATATGCTTCTGGCTTCGACCGTTGCCGGGTACCTCAGCCGTCCTCTGCCGGGTTATGCCCTGCCCGGAGGCGCCCTGTGGCGGCACGCGCTTGGGGTGGCGATTGGGGCGCGCTGGATCTTTGAGAAACGCCGGTGGAAGGGCACCGATGAGGTGTATTACGCGGGCTTACTCTGTGACATTGGCAAATTGCCCTTCGAAAAATTATTGCGCGGTGTTCAGGCCGAGGCTGGCGAGTGGCTGCATGGTTCCTTCCTGGAGATGGAACGACAGTATTTTGGCATTGATCACGCTTTGCTGGGAGCAGAGATTGGCCGCCGCTGGCACCTGCCGGACGAATTGATCACAGCCATTGCTCATCATCATCAGCCAGCCACGGCTTCGCAATATCGGGAGATGGTGGCCGCAGTGCACGTGGCAGATGCCGCCATGATGATGCTGGGGGTGGGTGTAGGAGTGGATGGTTTACGATACAGGTTAGATGGGGATGCTCTGGATTTGCTGGGTTTTGAGGAAAGTGAAATGGAGGAACTGATCAGGCAGGTCACGGATCAAATCTATTTGGCTGAACTCTTCCTCAGCGATCGGGCCCCGGGATGGTAGCAAACCAGGAAGGAGTGAACATCGAATGAATGTACAGTTTCTTAACCCTTTTTTGCTGGCGGCCAGCGAGGTTCTCAAGAAGGAAATCGGTGCAGAACCCACGCGGGGAGAACTGACACTGCAAAAGTCAGCCCTGACCACCGATGATGTGACGGTTTTAATCCATCTGGTCGGCCAGGTATACGGCGTGGTAATGTACGGAATGCCTATTGAGACCAGCCTGAATTTTGTTTCACGTATCCTGGGGCAGGAGTTTACAGAATTTGATTCGCTGGCCCAGAGCGGGGTGGCGGAACTTGGGAACGTGATCAGCGGAGCTGCAACGGTCAAGTTCTCTCAGGCGGGGTATCAATCGAACATTTCTCCCCCGATGGTGATCATCGGGAAGAATGTTCAGGTCTCAACCCTGGATTTCCCGCGCATCGTGGTGCCCCTGGAGACCGCTTATGGTAACCTGATGGTCCATCTGGCGCTCAAAGAAGCGGCTCCCGGAAGCAATGCCGCCCCGGAAGAATTCGTCAAACTGGCTGTTTCCAGAGCTTGAGTTGGCAGGATGTTCTGCTCGGAACGGAAAGGAATGAACCAGTCATGAATGTGAAATTTCTCAATCCTTTTGTCGAGGCGGCTTATGAGGTATTGACCGCAGAGACCCGCCAGGAAGTTACCCGGGGAGATCTCAAACTGGAAAATGGGACTTACCTCACGGATGATCTGACGGTGATTCTCTCGCTGGTAGGGGCTGTTGAGGGGACGGTTTTTTACAGTATGTCTGCGGCTACCGGTGCGAAGCTGGCCACGATTCTTATGGGTGAAAAGTTTGATGCTGTGCAGGGGCTGGCCCAGAGTGGGGTGGCTGAGATCGGAAATGTGATCACAGGTCGCGCCAGCATGAAGCTCTCTGAAGCCGGGTTTGAAACGACGATCTCCCCCCCCACACTTTTGCTGGGAAAGGGCGCATCCATTTCGACGCTGGATGTGCCGCGTCTGATCGTGCCCCTGATGACGGTGGCCGGCCCGGTGCTGATTCATCTTGCCCTGCGTCAGGGGAGCGCCAACGGGCTGCGCGCCGCTCAACTGTCCATTCCAAAGGCATTTCAGGTGCCATAAGTTTAACCTTTGTTTGATGGAGGTCTGGATAACATGGAAAGCCAACTGGTTGTATTTGAACTGGAAAACGAGGCCTACGGCGTGGATATTGCAGTAGTCGAAGGCATTATCAAGATGCAGGAAATAACCCGCCTGCCACGGGCCCCGCATTTTATGGAAGGGATTACCAATCTGCGCGGGGCAGTGGTGCCGGTGATCGATTTACGCAAGCGCTTTGGCCTTCCGCCGCAGGAACCTACCCGCGATACGCGCATTGTCATTGCAAACATGAATGGCACGCAGGTTGGGCTGATTGTGGATGCGGTGAGCCAGGTCATCCGTGTCCCCCAGGATGCCATTGAGCCGCCTCCGCAGTTGACCATGACGGTCAATTCGGCCTTTATTAAGAGTGTAGCCAAACTGGAAAAACGGCTGGTGATCCTGCTCGATCTGGATAAAGTACTTTCGGCAGAAGAAAAAGAGTTGTTGGAAGCCGTCTGAGGCTTTTCAGAAAGTCAGGGGTCATGCTCAAGCACCAGTTTCAAAAAAGCATCTACCGGAGGCGCAAAATTCCCCGCTGTGAGGGGCTTTCTCTGCCCGGGTACAGAACAATTTTTGATCTGACCCGAGAGGGGATTGTCATCCTGGACAGGGAAGGGAAAATTGTGGAGGCCAACCGGGCATTTACCCGGATGCTGGGCATGGCCACCCCTGATGATATAAAGGGAAGTGAGGTTGGAAAGTTCATTCCGGAGGATATCCGCGATCACTTCAACGCGTTGATCGAGCTGCTGGATTATACCGAAGGGGCAGTCGAACCTGTGGACCTGGAGCTTCAAGCGGCCGATGGAATACGTTTGCCGGTGCGGTTCATGCCTGAGCGGGTGATTTGCAGGGGGCGGGTTCTGACATACCTTTCGGTAGAAAGCCTGGTCGAATGGCATACGATCCGTGACAAACTGGCAGAAGCGCACCTGAGCCTGGAACAATCGTATTCGGCCACGCTGCAGGGCTGGGCAAGGGCACTGGAACTGCGTGATCTGGAGACCGAAGGGCATTCGCGCCGGGTTACGGCGATGGCGGTAGACCTTGCACTGAAGTTGGGATTCGGCCTGGATCATATTCCTCATATCCGGCACGGGGCGTTGTTACACGATATCGGGAAAATGGCCATTCCGGATAGCATTCTACTCAAACCGGCAAAATTAACCGAAGAAGAGTGGGCGCTGATGAAGATGCATCCCGTCTATGCCTATCAACTGCTGCGGGATATCGAATATCTGCGCCCGGCTCTCTCCATCCCCTACGGGCATCATGAACGCTGGGATGGGAAGGGGTATCCGTGCCAGCTTTCTGGAGAAAAAATCCCACTTGCGGCGCGCCTCTTTGCAGTGGTGGATGTGTGGGACGCACTTTCGCATCCACGGGTGTACCGACCTGAAGCCTGGTCGGTTGACCGGGTGCTCGGTTACCTTCAGGAAAACGCCGGGTCACAATTTGACCCGGAAGTAGTGCAGGTTTTTGCGGATATGTTTTGAATCAGGGAACAATCCCGGCGCAGGCTACCCCATCTTTAGGGGCCTCAGTTTTGTCCTGCTTCCAGAGCTGGCGATCCAGCAAGATGGTGCAGGATAATTGACCGGTCTGGCTGGGGTTGGATGCGGTCAGGTATACTTCAACCCCTCGCTCTACCTGGAGCGTTTTCTGCCAGGGGGTCGTTACAGTGGTGGTTTGAGAGATCTTTTCAGTGCCGGCATCCAGGGTGATGTTGGCGTAACCGCCCATGGCTTCGACGCGAAAGGTGAGGGTGCGTTTTTCAGAAGGGGGAGCCATGACGCCGCTTAAGAGAAGAACGGCAACCACGCCACCGCAGATCACAACGAGAACGAGAATCTGGAGCAAAATCTTGATTCGCTCGCGCATGAATTTTCCTTTTTTATGCGGAATACCGGTTTCATTTCATTATAGCCCCAGGATTTAATGAATTCTATACCCATTTTTTACGCAGGTTTTCTGGATGGAAAAGGGGGGCCTGCTATACTCCCATCTGGATGGTGTTTTCTGCAGGTAAATTGAGCAGGCCGGGTAAACGCCGGCGAAAGGGAAGCCATGAGTCTTCGGCAATTGTGGAATGAATCTACCCCATTACTCACCTTGGTCGTGGCCGGAGAGGCCCACCGCACAGCATTCACCCTGCGCGCCCTGAGCAACTGTTTGGTGCGATTAGGCAGGATGGATCAGGTGAAGGTTGTGGCGGTGCTCGATGAAAACGGAGATCCATTACCGACGTGGGGTGAGGATTTACCCCCGGGCTGGGTAGAGGCATTCCAGCGGGTTACCGTTGATCATCAAAGCCTGGCCGGGCACCCTTTGCGGGAGTTATTCCCGCTGGCGGCTGCCTGGGAGGCAGGCATGGAAGCCGCCACAGGTGCGTTTGTGGCTTTGCTGGAGGGCGGCAGTTATCTTCCTGAAGAAGACCTTGAGAAGCTCTTCGCCCTTCTGGAAGGCAGGCGGCCGGCTGCGTTCTCGCCTGTAGAGAGCTGGATGGTGCTGAGTCGGCGATGGCTTCCGCATGAATTTCTGGCCTGCGGTGCCAGCCCGGCAGAAGTGGAAGCTTTTCTGGCCTGCCAGCGAGGGAGCACTTTGGGGGAACGTCTTCACCCGGGCCTGGCGTTTCTGGCGGGAGGAATGATCTTCAGCAAAGCCATCTACGAGCACATCCGGGCCACAGAAGGAGAAGCAACCCTGGCACGAGCGGCACTGCGCGTGCCCTGGTTTGACCTTTCGGGCCTGGGCATTCAGGGGTGGGTTCTGGAATCCGCCCCTTCTCTTCCGGCAGAACGCTTGCCCGCTTCGATGGTGCGAGACAGCACCACGTGGCGTCAACAGCGCTTGATGGGGTTGACACTGTCCCAAATTGAGGTGGAGCTTTCGGCGCAGAGGCTGCGGGAAGAAGTACTTGTGGCCTTTCAGGGTGCGGCACAGCACCGGAAGAGTCTATCTGAGATGTTTGAACCGGTTATCGCATTTTACCAGCGGGTTTTAGACCAGGAAATGCCCCGTTACTGGGATTGGTTGACCGCGGTCCGCTGGTATAGTGCCGGATTTTTCCCGCTATCCTGTCTGGTCTGGAGTGAGCGATGTGCCGAACCGCTCACCCAGGTGGCCTCGGCGTGCCGCCCGGTGAAGCTGGTAGTGGTCCAGGATTGGAAAGCTGCCGGAAGAAGGGGAAGCCTGCTCACTCCGGCGCACCTGGCAGGGGTACTGGATGCCTGCGGTCACCAGGGGCACACCCGTTTTATAGATGCTCCCCCGCAGGAGGGAATCAGCGAGTGTTTTAAAACAGAGTTGCCTGTGGACCTGGCAATTTTTCAGCCAGAGACGAATGACCTTGCCTCAATCGTTGCCATGCTGAGTGCCATGGTTCCCCCCCTTGCCCCGGGAGGGGTGCTGGTGTTTCATCATTCCCGGCCGGAAATCTTTGCGGCAGTATGGGAACGGCTGTCGGAGCACTGGCCAGCGTTGCCGGGGCTGGTATGTGGATCTTCTGGCCTGCTTTTGAACGCGACCCTTGCCGGTGGAGAGACAGGACTGCCAGATCCGGCTTTTACCGAAGTAAAACGTCTGCTGAGTGGAGCATCGGCCTGCCTCGGCAGGGGTGCCCTGGACGAAGCGGAAGCCCTGCTGGAGCAGGTTTTGATCTGGGCACCCGGAATGTCAGAAGCGGTCAAAGCTCTGGGACATATCTATTTGCAGACAGGTCGCTACGAGAAAGCCGTACAGAATTTTTATGCGGCGTTGATGGAGAACCCCGGTGACCTGGAAGTCCTCTTAATGATGGCGGGAATGTTTCTTCAGGCGGGTGACCCGGAACAGGCACAGGGTTATGCGGAACGCGCCCTGGCTCTGGCTCCAGACAACCCGGTGGCGTTGCAAATGGTTCAGATGCTGGGGACGGTTGCCCCTCCGGCGAACTGAACGATATGGAGAAAGTCATGGCGCCTATTCTTTCAAAAACGACCCATGCTCAGCTGGCAGAGATTGATCGAGCCATTGAACTGGTTCAACGCGCGAATGCCTTGATGGAACAGGGGGCTTTTTCAGAAGCCGTGGTTCTGTTCGATCAAATCCTGGAGTCTTTCCCCGATCTGCCGGAGGTGAATCTTGCGGCGGCCAAGGCTTACTTCAGGCTCGGAGAGCGCCGCAAGGCGATGATCGGCTGTATCAACGAACTGGTCAACGACCCACAAAACGGACGGGCGTTAAACTTCCTTTATGAGATGCACCTTGCCCGTCTGGTCAGGGGGATTCGGCTGGAGTTTAATCGAAAAATTCCTCCAAAACGCTGGCCATCTATTTCGCTGGTGATGATCGTCAAAAATGAAGAAGCGCACCTGGAGCGTTGCCTGGACTCGGTCAAAGACATGGTCAGTGAAATGATCATCGTTGATACCGGTTCTACTGACCGGACGGTGGAAATTGCCCGTGCGTACGGGGCGAAGGTCTATCATTTCGATTGGTGCGATGACTTTGCAGCCGCGCGTAATGAATCGCTGAAACATGCCACCGGAGAGTGGTTGTTAATGATGGATGCCGATAACTGGCTGGAACCTGAGGATAAAAACCAGCTCCTCTGGGCGGCGGCAAGCGGTAAGGCGGATGTATACCTGTGCAAGCAACTGGACTGGAACACTGAGACAACCTACCGCGGCAGTCCGCAGGCGCGTTTGTTTCGTAACCTCCCCGGTTTGTATTACCAGAGCGCCTTGCATGAAAATATTCTTCCCTCGGCCAGGCAACTCGGTTTGACGATTGCTCTGACAGAGATCAAAATTCAGCACATAAAGTTTATTCTGGACGCTACAAAACTGCGGCAAAAACGCGAGCGGAACTTGAATGTGCTTCGCAAAGCACTTGAAAAGGCTCCGGATAACCTGGAATATCAGGTTCTGGTTGGAACGGCTCTGGATGAACTGGAGCAACACGAAGAAGCGTTTGCCATGCTGGAGCCTATCCTGCTCAACCTGCCCGACCACTATGTTCCCGATATTCACCTCCGGCAGGCGTATGTCATTGTGGCGAACGCCTATATTCGAAAGCTTGAGTTTGCCAAACTGGATCATCTTCTCCGGCAGATGGTAGCCGATTTTCCCGATTCGGTCAGTGTGTGGGTAGGAGCGGGGTCGATGTATCTCAACGGGTTGGGCAGGCCCGAAGTGGCGCTGGAATTTTTTGGCCACGCAGAGCGACTGCCCTGTGAGGAAGAAGACCTGGAAAACCTGGGGACGAAAGACCTCGCTGCACTGCTCCTCCGTTTACGGGCGCGAGCTGCCCTGTATGCCGGGCAGGTTGACCGGGCACGGGAGCTTCTCGTTCATGGCTGGAAAAGTGGGCGGCGTTTCTCTGCCGGCTGGCGTGAGAAAATGCAGGCCCTGCTGGCAGATGGGAAGTATCACGAGGTGCTCGATCTACTCAGTCCGGTGCCCCTCGATCCCGACGCTCTCAAACTGGCGGGGCTGGCGGCGATGGGAACACAACAATGGGGTGATGCGGCGGCTCACCTGGCGATGGCGGCAGTTCTGAGTGCGCCTGATCAGGTGAACTGGAAAGACCTGGCCATCTGCGAATTCAAAAGCGGTTCTCCGGCCTGCTGTTTACGGGCCTGCCAGCTGGGATTGGAAGTTCACCCTGACCACCCGGATTTGCTGGCCCAGGCGGGTGCAGCTGCCTGGCAGCTCAAAGATGTGGGAGAGGCCTTCCGCTGGTTTGTCCATGCCGTGGTGGTTCATCCGCAGGATGCGCTTGCGCAGAAAAATCTTGAAAAGGCAGCCTCAGAGATTGGAATGACATCCGCAGAGGCGGTTCGAAAACAGGCATTGATCTGGACGCGAGACCGCGAGTATCGGCTGGCTTACCTCGCCTGGGAGCAGGTGGTTGCCTGTAACCCGATGGATCAACAGGCGGTTCAGCTTCATACCATGCTGCGTTCTCTGGCATAAAACCTTTACGCCTTTTTTATACCGTTTGCATTAAATGAACTCAAGATTTCGGGTTTTTATCCGATGATGCTATCAAGAACGTTAAAAACAGAACCCAGCAGATGGAGGTGTGTCAAACCAGTTTACGGGTGAAGAAACCCAAAGCCCTCGGCGGCGGTACTGAC